>JGI11800J13271_1000004_pt1 | contig 23258 bp, 16 predicted proteins | sample DeeseametaMP2633_FD_13271 | JGI IMG/M metagenome (IMG submission 13271)
TAAGAGTGCCTGTGCTACCACAGCATTAATGGCATTATCTTCAGCCAACAGAACTTTAATACCTTCTGGTAAGCTAGCGCGCTCTGCTTGTCGCACGGAATCCGAATCGGCCGACGACTCCACCACGCGACGACTCTGCACCTTGGCGGTAACGGTGAAACATGAACCTTCACCGACTTTGCTCACCACCTTAATATCACCACCTAATATTTGTGCAAGCTGCTTTGCAATAGCAAGACCTAGCCCAGTGCCACCGTATTTACGCGTAATTGATGAATCGGACTGCGTAAACTTATCAAAAATATGCTCGAGTCTGTCTGGCTCAATACCAATACCGGTATCTTTAACCGCAATTACCAAATGGTTCTCGCTCACGGTATCCTGTGAAGGCTGTTTGAGTTTGGCGGAAATAGTCACCGTGCCCTTATGAGTAAACTTAATTGCGTTACTCACCAAGTTAATGATTATCTGGCGTAACTTCGTAATATCACTGGTTACTGCCACCGATTCCATGTTCTTACTTTTGTAAACCAAACGCGTACTATTGGCGCTAGCATTGGTACCCAGTAGCGTAATAAGATCATTCAGCATTGCGTCAAGATCGAACTCTGTAACGTCAACTTCTGACATACCTGATTCAATTTTTGAGAGATCCAGAACATCGTTGATAACGGTCGCTAGAATAGACGCCGATGATTTCAAATCGCTGGCATACTGATGCTGTTTATCCGACAGTTGCGTATCAAGAAGTAGCGTTGCTAATCCCTGAATACCGTTCAGTGGGGTGCGAATTTCATGACTCATTACTGCAAGAAAATCCGTTTTTGCGCGGTTTGCTTGCTGAGCTTGAGCAACGTATTGCTCTATTTCACCAGACATTGCCTCAACGTCTCGCGCTAAACTACCTAACTCGTCGTTTTGCTGTAAGTCTATACTGACCTTCTTATGGTCAACCGCAATGCGACTTGCTGCTGATTTTATTTTTTCGATAGGAGAAACAACAAACACCTGTGTGACTCTTCCCATAAGCAAACTGACAATAACGACAGCAAATAGCGTCACTAATGACGTTAGCCACGCAATAGTAGATAGGAAAGATTGCAGTGCGTCAGCAGGCTGTAATACGGTAACTTTCCAATTCCATGGCGCAAATTCCGCACACGCAAATAACACGTCAGCATCGTTAATATTCGACTCACCAAAGGCGACCTTACGACTGGCAATGGTTGCGATTGTCGCATCTTCGACATTAGGAACCACAGTGTGCTCCATCGTACTAAACACCACAGTATCGGCACTCTTGTCACTGATCGCAAAGTGGCGGTCGGTGGCTTGCTGCAACGACTTTAGCTCTTCAAACACTTCCTTTTGATAGGCCTCGCGAAACACAGGCACATTCTCTAGGCCCGACTCAATAAGCAGTTCACGTCTTTCGTCAATGATCTCTAAAACGTTTAATGTAAGCGTCTGAGTGAGGAGCTGATATTCTCTTTCGCGTACTGAATCGTACGCCGTCAAATAAGCCCAATACCCTGTAAGTGCCATACCAATTAATAAAATTGGAATGTAGATAACCAGCAGTTTCGATTTAATCCGCATACTTACTTCTAATTAGGCCTTATTGATACACATGTTTTTTCGACAGCTTCAAGTAATTTGAAGGAATGGGTAACTGCAGTTTGATTGCTGTAGACACATTTACCGCTACAGTGTACGTATCCATTTTATCAACGGGAATGTCCCTCGCCGATTTTTTCTCAAGAATTAGCTTGGCTTTTCTTGCAGCTGATTTGCCAATACTCGCTGGCTCAGATACTACGCCAAGAAGCGCACCTTCTTTCACAGAGGAAATGCTTTCTGCAAATAAAGGAAGCAGTCCCGTAGCTTCTTTTACCTTTGTTACTAAGCCATTCGATTCCGCGAGCGGCCCAGATGAAAGCCAGTAACCATCCAGCTCGTTTGTTTTTTGCTGCAAGCTGTTGATGATGCTGTCAGTCATTTCAACCAGTCCATCATCGCCTTCTATATACGGTGTACTAACAGCAACAAGATTTATGTTCTCGTAGTCATCATTCAGTGCCAGAAGTTGATTAACCAAGTTGCTTGACGATGGGTATGTAGAATGGACTAGACCGATGGTAAAAAGCGATGAGGGCTTAGACGCTCTGAGCACGCCCTCTAACATATCTAGCTTTACCTTTGCGTCTAGCACGTGTGACTCGCCCGTCATGTTGCGTTCACTAACCGCACCAATAGCAGAAACTATTCCTTCTTCAACCGGTGCTGAGACCGCCATAAACAGCTTAGGTACATCAACAAACTCTTCAGACGCATTCAGCGCTCTGGTGGCAAGGGTCGCCACCGATACAATAAGGTCAGGCGCTGGGTTTTGTGCAAGCTCGGTAAGTATCTCCTTAGCACGAACTTCAGAGCCTTCGGCGTTATACGATGTTACGTTAATCTCGTGATCGGGCATAATCCGCGCAAGTTCCTTTTCGAACTCGGCCCGCGAATCAGCGACAATGGGAACAGGCAGTGTTTCAAGAACAATTAGGTCCAGGGTTTCTTTCGCAAAAGCAGCACTAGCGCCCCACATCAAAGATGATAAAGCTAAAAGAAGGGAAAACCAGACCTTTGTCATGACTGTGAACCTAACACAACTAACTGAAAATACGCACATATAGACGTATCATAAAGTTATTCGAAGGTCATTCATAGTGGAAGTTATAACCAAATATTCAATACTGGGAATAGCTGTCTAAAAACTAAGATGCGATTTCCGCAAATGCGTTAACGCTAAACAAGCGCGCTTCTATATCGTAAATCGGCATCGACACGATAATTTCATCAACCCCCGTCGCTTCAACAAACTGAGCTAGCTTGTTTTGCACCGTTTCTTTCGACCCTACCAACGCATACCTCAATACATTCGATAACATTGCTTCGTCAGTCGCCGTACAATATTCTTCAAAGTTAGGCATAGGCTTAGCGAAAGGCCTATTAAGACCGCGTCGCATGTTCATAAATTGCTGCTTCACTGACGTGAATAGGAGTTCAGCCTCTTCATCGGTTTCAGCAATCACCACCATTACACCAGCCATCGCTTTCGGCGCTGATAACTGAGGCGACGGTTTAAACATATTGCGGTACACATGAAGCGCATCGAATAGCGCATCGGGCGCAAAATGCGAGGCGAACGAATATGGCAGCCCCATTTTTGCCGCCACTTGGGCACTGTATAAGCTAGAGCCAAGCAACCACAGGGGGACATGTGTATTTGCCCCAGGTACTGCAACAATCGGCTGCCCGTCTTGCGGTGTACCCAAGTAGTGCTGAAGTTCTTGAATATCTTCTGGGTAACTGTCCACATCGCTTTGCAAATTACGACGAAGCGCGCGTGCGGTTGCCATATCAGTGCCTGGTGCACGGCCAAGTCCAAGCTCTATGCGATTGGGAAATAATTCAGCCAAGGTGCCAAACTGTTCAGCAATGACCAAAGGTGCATGGTTAGGCAGCATAATACCGCCCGCACCAACTTTAATGGTAGCGGTGGCGTTAGCAATGTGCGTTAACACTACTGAGGTGGCAGAACTGGCAACACCATGCATGCCGTGATGCTCGGCTAACCACACACGTTCATAGCCACAGCGCTCAGCTTCCACAGCCATTAACTTTGAATTGTTTAACGCGTCTTTTACGCCAAACCCTTCAGATATTGGCGCTAAATCTAGCAGTGAGTATGGGATAGCCATGTTGCCTCGCAATGTTGAAACTTGGTATGACTTATAGGTATGACCTTACTCCTCGTTTTACAACTGCCTTACCTGACAAAGTAAGACGGATGGAGAAGGTTTATCGATAAAGTGAGAGTGGTGGAAAGAGAAGTGAAATAATAGTGAGTCATGGGCTTGCAGGAAAGCCACTTAATTAGCAGCCAATAATCGCCTATTGAAAACAAAAAAGCCTGCGCTTTTGTCAGCCGCAGGCTTTGTTTGTGAGCACGAATAAGTGCTTCAGCAGTGTGCTTTATTCCACCGTAACCGACTTCGCCAAGTTACGCGGCTGGTCAACGTCGGTGCCCTTAATTAGCGCTACGTAGTAGCTCAAAAGCTGTAGTGGCAAGGTATAAATGATAGGTGCGATTGGTTCGTCGCAGTGCGGTACGTTGATAACGCGCATGGTTTCATCACCTTCAAACGCCGCATCTTTATCCGCAAATACATACATGATGCCGCCACGGGCACGTACTTCTTCAACGTTCGACTTTAGCTTCTCGAGGAGTTCGTTGTTCGGTGCAACCACAATAACGGGCATTTCGTCATCAATAAGCGCAAGTGGGCCGTGTTTCAATTCACCAGACGCATACGCTTCCGCATGAATATAAGAAATCTCTTTAAGCTTAAGCGCTCCTTCCATGGCAATAGGGTATTGATCGCCACGACCTAGGAACAAGCTGTGGTTCTTATCTGCAAATTCTTCAGCTAAATCTTCAATGCCACCAGTTATCGCTAAGGTCTCTTCAAGCTTTGCAGGTAGACTATGAAGCGCAGAGACAATAGCTTTGCTGTCAGCGTCTGTCATGCCGTTTTCTTTGCCCAGTGCTAGGGTAAGCATTAAGAACGCAGTGAGCTGAGTAGTGAAAGCTTTGGTAGACGCAACGCCAATTTCCGCGCCAGCGCGGGTCATAAATGCAAGGTCTGACTCGCGTACTAATGACGAACCCTGAACGTTACAGATAGTCAAACTAGACATATAGCCCAGCTCTTTTGCTAAGCGAAGGGCAGCTAACGTATCGGCTGTCTCACCTGATTGAGAGATGGTAATAAGNAGGCTGTTTGGGTGNACNACTGACTTGCGGTAACGGAATTCTGATGCAATTTCTACGTTGCACGACACATTTGCATATTGTTCTAGCCAATAGCGCGCCGTCATACCCGCATGGTAGCTGGTACCACAGGCAATAATTTGTACATGCTGTACTTTTTTGAATATCTCGTCAGCACCTTTACCAAATATGTCAGCAGTAAGTCCGTTTTCGTCAATACGATCTTTAAGCGCATTACGCACAACGGTTGGCTGCTCGTGAATTTCCTTAAGCATGTAGTGGCGGTAACCCGCTTTGTCACCCGCGTCGTGCTCGATATTCGACTCAATCACTTCGCGTTCAACGGCATTGCCGTCTTTATCGAAGATTTTAACGTCGCGACGAGTAATCTCTGCCACATCGCCTTCTTCTAAAAAGATAAAGCGGCGTGTCACTGGCAATAATGCCATTTGATCTGACGCAATGAAGTTTTCGCCAAGCCCCAAACCAATTACAAGCGGGCTGCCCGAACGTGCAACCACTACGCGACTAGGATCTTCTTTATCCATGATGACGGTGCCATACGCACCGTGGAAGGTTTTAACGGCACTTTGCACAGCGTCTAGTAAAGTCTTACCTGACTTAAGCTCTTCGTGTACGGTGTGAGCAATAGTTTCTGTGTCGGTGTCGCTGGTAAAGGTATAGCCCTGCTCTTTTAACTGTGCTTTTAAGTTAACGTAGTTTTCAATAATACCATTGTGAACAACAGCTACACGTTCAGTTGAAAAGTGTGGGTGCGCATTCGCTTCAGTCACACCACCGTGCGTTGCCCAACGGGTATGAGCAATTCCAGTTGTACCCAAAGCTTCACCTTCTGCCACCGCATCAGCAAGCTCTTGTACTTTGCCTGTACGGCGAATACGCGTAAGCGTGCCGTCGCCTTGCAATAGCGCTACGCCAGCTGAATCATAGCCGCGATACTCCAGTCTTTTTAAACCTTCTAATAGGATTTCAACCACGTTACGCTCAGCTACAGCGCCAACTATTCCACACATAATTATTCTCCACTCGGCGCTGCAATAAGTACTGTCACGCCCTGATTTTCAATATTAAGTTTGTCTTGTTTACAAATGCCTTCATCAGTGATCAAAACAGAAATGTTTTTCCAGCTTAGCTCTAGGTTAGGCATTTTATGCGTTAATTTCTTTGAGCTGGCTACTATAACCACCTTACTAGCCGCCACAGCCATGGCGCGGGTTACACCAATAAGCTCGTTAAAGGTGGTGGTGCCTCTGTTGACATCTATGCCCGCGGCACCAATAAACGCAATGTCAAAACTATAGGCACTAACCAACTGTTCAGCCATAGCGCCTTGAAACGACTGAGATTGGGCATCCCATGTGCCCCCTACCATTAACACCGTCGGCTCTTTTTCACTTTGGGTAAGGTAATTGGCGGTTGATAATGTGTTGGTCATTACCACTAAATCATCGGCATGTGATAAATGGGGTAAGATGGATGCGGTGGTAGACCCGCAGTCTATAACGAGCTTATTGCCCGGTTTGACCAAGCTCGCTGCAAGTTGGCCTATAGCGTTAATTGCTGGGCTAGTAGTTGAATTCGCGAAAGGGTCACTGGTAATAAACTGAGATGGCCCAGCATTTGAGTTGGTAGATGATGGTACAGGCACTGCGCCACCAAACTGTCGAATCAGTAAACCTTGCTGCGAAAGGGCTGCGAGATCTTTTCTAATGGTGACTTCAGACGTAGCAAAACGCACGGCCAAATCTTCAACTTGTGATTGACCATGCTCTTTCACCCACGCCACTATCTGCTGGCGGCGCTGTTCAACCGATTTACTACTTTTCAATATAACCTCATGCTCTTGCCGCCTTCTCGCTAAACCTTTCTGTACGCGTTGTTCCAATTGAGAACAAGCCATGAAAAGTCTGCAAAACAGTCCGCAAACACACCTTCAACATTCAATCATAACTTTCAAAACGAAAGTTATTAGTTTTAAAGTGAAAGCATCGTAAGTTAAATTGAAACGACGATCAAGGTAATTGTTTAATTAAACGCCAGCGATTTCTTTTGAGCACTCGCTTTTATGGCTAGCTCAATGACTTTGATAACAGGTACGACCGTACTCGCGTCAGCCGGCGAGAATTTACCGTCTTCAATAGCGTGAGCAAGGCGATTGAAAAACGTGAGATATTCACCCTTCAATGTTGTCACCGTCTCTTCAACTAGCTGGCCGCTTTCATTGACCACAGCTAGCACGCCATGCTCGTTATCTTTTGTAATCGCCCAGTGTTCATCATCAAAGGATAGCTCTGCACGCAATTGATCTTCTTGCGGATCTAAATAGAACTTTCGAAAGCTGCCTTTTGTGCCTTGCAAGTCGTAGCGCAATGTCGCGCTGGCCTGAAAAGCTGAACTACCTAGCTTTACAACTTTATCAACATAGTGAAGTGTTACATCGAACGTGTCATCTGACTGTCCATTTTCACGCAAGACCTGTATGTTTGCCGACACTTCTTCCGGCTCGCCGAAAAGCTGTAGCGCTTGGTCGATTAAGTGGGGACCTAAATCCCAGAAGATACCGCTTCCTGGCCCTGCATTTTCACGCCACCTGTCTCGTGGTACTGGGCGAAATCGATCGAAGCGGCTTTCCAAACGTTTAATGTCGCCAAGTTTTTCATCGTTAATTAGCTGCTTAATCGTAAGAAAATCGCCATCAAAACGTCTGTTGTGATAAACACAAAGCTGTTTATTTTGAGAATGTGCAAGCTCTACTAAAGCNTCTGCTTCTTCACTATCTAATGTAAATGGCTTTTCTACCAATACGTGACAGCTGTGCTCTAATGCCAGTTTCGCCTGTGGCCCATGAAGGTGATTTGGGGTTGTAATAACCACCAAGTCTACATCGTGAATTTTAAGCGCTTCTTCCAACGAGCCATACACTTCAGCATGGGGTAAAACTGCGTTAACCACATCAGGTTTTGAAGAGATAACCACATCGACAGAGAACTGCGGTAGATAATTTAGAAATGGCAAATGAAAGGTTGTGGCGGAAAATCCAAAGCCAACCAGAAGTGTAGATATCATCGCATATCCTTGTGTAACGAGAATTAAGAGGTAAGTAAACACACACTATCAGTAATGATAGATAGGGGAAACCTTAGATAGTTCATTATTTAGAAGACAGATAGCTGAATGAGTTGCGTTTACAGCGACACAGTAGACGTTAATTTAAGCCCTCTGATTTTGTCATCTTTCTGACTGGGCGATAGTTTGATGGGACTGAAGAAGAAACTGGGCTAGCTAATCACTATTTGTGTTTGCCAGCCCTATCTCACCATGTAACCCGTTAGCGAGCTTTAATAAGGGTACGTCTTTATTTTTTGGTCGGGCGCGGCCAATTTGGAATATTGCGCTGCTTACCGCGGGCAACGGCTAGCGCGTCTTCGTCTACGGTTGACGTGATCACGGAACCAGCACCTACGGTAGCGCCTTTGCCAATGTTTACAGGCGCGACAAGCGACGAGTTTGAGCCGATAAAGGCATTGTCGCCGATGACGGTTTTGGACTTGTTCACACCGTCGTAGTTACAGGTAATTGTGCCTGCGCCAATGTTCGCTTTGGCACCCACTTCTGCATCGCCTAGGTAGGTTAAGTGATTCGCTTTGGCGCCCTCGCCTAAAATAGCCTTCTTCATTTCCACGAAGTTACCCACTTTGGCATTTTTCTGCATTACTGCACCAGGGCGTAGTCGAGCGAAAGGCCCGACCGTACAGGCTTCACCTACACTGGCTTCTTCAACAATAGAATTAGCTTCAATTACAGCGTTATCGGCAATAGTACAGTTGCGCAGAATACAGTTTGCACCAATATTGACGTTGCTACCAAGTGTCACCTTACCTTCAACAATAACGTTAACGTCGATAATTACGTCGTTACCGGTTTCAAGCTGGCCGCGTAAGTCAAAACGAGCAGGATCCAGCAAGGTCACGCCATTGGTCATTAGCTCCTCGGCTTGGCGACGCTGAAGCGCGCGCTCCAGGTTAGCTAACTGCAAACGATTATTAACGCCTTCCACTTCTACCGCAGACTGTGGCTGTGCTGACTGAATTCGCTTGTCTTCGGCCGCTGCCATGGCAATAACGTCGGTAAGGTAATACTCACCTTGCGCGTTATCATTGCTTAACTCGCCCAACCAGCGCTTAAGATCAACGCCAGACATCATCATCATACCGGTGTTAATTTCTTTAATTTCACGCTGGGCATCAGTGGCGTCTTTGTGCTCAACTATCGCGGTAATGTTGTCATTCTCACGAATAATACGGCCCATGCCTGTGGGGTCGTCTAGATTTACAGTGAGTAGTGCTAAATCACAGCTTTCCTTTGCAGCTTTTAACGCACTTAGTGTCTCTTCGCGAATAAGTGGCGCGTCGCCAACCAGAACAAGCACGTCTTCATTGTCTTTAATATGAGGTGCCGCTTGCTGAACAGCGTGGCCTGTACCTAACTGTTCGGCCTGTAAGCACCAGTTTAGATTATCTTCAACAACCGTTGCCTTTAGTTGGTCGCCGCCATGACCGTAGACCAAATGAATATTGTCTGCACCCAGTGATTTTACTGTGTTGATAATTCGCTGCACCATAGGCACACCACCTACTTTGTGTAACACCTTGGGCAACGACGATTTCATACGAGTACCTTTACCCGCCGCTAAAACAACCACTGAGAAAGCCATATAATTCCTTTATTTCGCAAAGAGAATGAAAATCGGAGCATAGTGTAACCAAGGGAATAGCATATGTCAGCGGTTCATTCGTAATAAAAAGCTATTTGCAGAGTGCGAAAACTAGGTGTTTTCCTTCATTGTTATTTAGTCTAAAGTTAATGATAGTCACCTAGTAGTTCAATATTGCAACAGGTATACTTACCATTATAGGTAAAGTTCAGTCAGGCAAGGGAGCATGCGCAGTCTGTGAACACATTTAGAACACTGCATAGAAGCATTTTAGTGTTATTCGCGGTAGTGGTTATCGCTATCGTTACACTGATACATTTTAGTATTTCCAAGATTGTTGCCGAGCAGAGTCGCGCGCAACAACAGTCACTTTCGCCCGCAATCTCACTTATTGTGGAGCAACTTTTAAAACCACTCCATATTTCAGAAGCTTTGGGGCATTCCACCGAGTTAGTAGACTTGATGGATGGAGAAACGATTGACCAAGAGGCTGTTTTCAAAACATTGGATCGTCTTGAAAACGAGTTTGGGTTGTCTTTCTTTATTGCCAGCGAGGCAGACAGAAAACAATATAATTCTGATGGCAGCATAATTAACCTGATTGAAGGGGAAGTAAGCTGGTATTTCAAGTACAAGGACTACCCTACCGATGCCGTGGCAGATATCGGTAAATGGGAAGACACCCATTTCTATATTGATATAAAGATCCACGATGAAGATGGCCGCTTCTTGGGCTTCTTTGGTGTTGGAAAGAGTCTGCGCAGTTTTATCGAGGTCTTCGATACCTATAAGCAAGAGTACGGCTACGACTTTTTGTTTGTAGATGGTGAGGGTGACATTATGCTGTCTTCTGATCCTAATCTTATTGCGTCTTACTCTGATTTTACCAATTTGTCAGAATTGCCTTGGTATGCCAGCCTTCCCCTTACTATCCAGAACGAGCAGGCACTCAACAATAAATTAGTGACTATCGACCAGAATGATTACCTTATTGCCGAAGTCAAACTTAATCAATTTGGTTGGACGGTGTTTTTACTCAGTCCACTTGAAGAACGTCAGGCTGAAATTTCACAAGCATTTATATTCAGCGTTGTAACACTACTGGTTGTTGTATTCTCGCTGTTTTTGCTTATCTACAATCTGTTGTATTACTTCAGAAAAGACATGCAGCCAGATCTGGTTGTTCGCCATACTAACCGTCTTCCAGAAAAAGAGAATTTACAGCTTATCTACAAAACGTTGCTGGCTGAACATAAGTCACTAAGCGTAATGCTGATTAGCATTGATGAGTTTTCTGACATTGTCGACGCTCACGGCAGAAACGCCGGCGACGACTTATTAGATAAAGTTGTGGCCTACTTGGCTGAGCACTTGCGCGAGCAGGATGTATTGGGACGCTGGAGCAGTGCAGAATTCATTATTCTATTGCCGCATACCGGCCCGCATGTGGCTTTTGATATGGCACAAAATCTTCGTCACGGCATCGCAACCTTGCCGCCGCTACAAGAGTTACCAGAACTGCTTATTACAGCGTCTATTGGTATATCTTACACCGCGTCACCGCGCGCTATGCACGAAGTAACCGCGCACGCGGAAGACGCGCTTTATCAAGCCAAGCGCGACGGCAGCAATTTAGTAAGAATGCAGCTGATAGACTAGCCCAAGTTTGATTCAATTTAAGCAGGTTTAACCTTAAGGCGTTTTCTTTTGAGAACGCCTGTGGTTAACGCCACACCGAACAAAATCATTAAACCACCCACAATGGTTTGAATTGATAAGTGCTCTTGCAAGAACAGTACACCCCAAATAATGCCAAATAGTGGTACTAGGTAAGCTACAGTAATGGCTTTGGCTGGGCCGATGTCAGCTATGAGTTTGAAATACAAGATATACGCTATGCCCGTGCCACCGACAGCCAGCGCTACCGCATTTACCCATGCATTAACGCTTGGCATTGTTTCTGGCAAGGTCGCAAGCGCGAATGGTGCTAGCATCACGCTGGCCATAGCCTGACTACCTGTAGCGACAACCAGAGGTTTAACCCCCTGCAACCATTTCTTCATCATACACGCCGCTATGCCGTAGCCAGTGGTGGCCAACAATGCAGTCAAAATAGGAAGAAAACTAATATCGCCCTCGCCGAGCTTTTGCTGACTAATAACGGTCACGCCTACAAAGCCTACAAAAAGCCCCGCTACTGCTGACTTTGTTAGTTTGTCACCTAACCACAGCCAAGCGACAATGGCGCCAAACATGGGAGCCGTGGCATTTAAAATGGCATTAACGCCTGCCTCTAAATGCAGGCTGCTGTAATTAAACAGGACGAAAGGCACCGCCGTGTTAGCCATGCCCACCAGCGCAATAGCCAACCAGTGGCGCTTTATGTCTTTTACCGACCCTCGTATTAACAGCAATGGTAGCAATACCGCTGTAGCAAGCACGGTACGAATGGCTACTAATACATAAATACCAAATTCTGGTGCGGCAACACGCATGAAAATAAATGAACCGCCCCAGATACCGGCTAACACCAGCAGCGAGATAATGTCTCTTATTGCCATTCTTTTATCACCATTTTCTTATCACCCATTCTTTTATAGCCCCAGCACCCCTTGGGCTCCTTCTAAATTAAGTAAATACTGCTTACGCGGTAAACCACCTGCATAGCCCGTTAGGGTTTTATTACTTCCGATTATACGATGGCAAGGCACAACAATAGCAATAGGGTTACGACCATTTGCCATACCCACGGCGCGGACAGCTTTTGGGTTGCCAATGGCTTTTGCGATATCTAAATAGCTAGCGGTTTCGCCGTATTTAACGTGCTGCAAGGCATCCCACACCTGATTCTGAAACGCCGTACCTTTAGGGCAAAGCGGTAGGTCAAACTCGCGTAACGTACCGTCAAAGTATGCTTGTAACTGACTGCACGCTGCTTCGGTGATGGCGTTTTTTTGCGAATGAAGGTCGTTGCTTAGCGCGCTTTCTTGCGCTGCAGTTTTTCTGCCTATGCCACCCTGCTTCGCGTTGGCCGTATTACCTGATTCAGCGGCACTCACGAACTCGATAGCCGTTATGCCTTCATCAGTGGCTTCAACTTTAACAAGCCCCTGTATGCTGTTCACGAAATCTGTATATTTCATACTTACGACTCTCTTTACTGATTGCTTAACTGCCACAATTGAAGGGTTAAATAGCTGCGCCAAGGTGCCGCTTTTTCGGGCGCTATGGGGTACTGCTGCGCCATTTTACGAACGATTAAATCACCGCCAAGGTAAATATCAGGGTTTCTCTCCCCGCGCATTTTTAAATAGTCGAGCGTCCACGGGCCCACACCTTTAATGGCGAGTATGTCTTCATGGCTTGGCATGTTACCGTTTATGAATAAACGAGCAAAGTGACGTACGGCCTCTTTTCTCGCCTGTGGCATACGTAAGAATTCCAGACTGTTTTCGGCCACACTTTCAGGCGAGGGAAAGCTGTAGCGTTCATTCGTTATAGATTCAAGACCGTTTGACGGGAGCGCATCAGATACCGTTTCGCCCAGCTGATGTACCAGTAAAGTCACCTGGCCAATAGCCGCTTTTACACTAACTTGCTGGCCTACAATAGCCCGACAACCACTTTCAAATACGCTCCATGCACTGGGAAGGCGTAGCCCAGGCGTTAACTTGCTCGGCGGTAACCCAGACTGCAATAGGCTTTGTTCAATTAACAGCGGGTCAGCGTGAAGATCTAGTACCTGCTTTATATTTTCAATTATCGTATGAAGACGACCTAATTCAGGCATGTCGATGAGAAGTTTGAATCCGTGGCGCGCCTCGTCGTGAATGGCTTTAAAAAAGCCTAAACTTTCATTGAAAGAAAAGTATCGTTCATAGCTCTCGTTCGTTACTCGTTCCATGCCTTCAATAGCACGGGTTGCCAAGAAATCTCGTACATAGTGCCAATTGTACGGCGGCCGATATGAAAGAAATAAAGAGATAGCCTTTTGTTGAACCGGCTCTCTTTTTCTAAGCTGGGTAGGAGACGTAGCGCAATATTGCTCTATGGCCCGCTGCAGTTGTCTCAGTGATTGATAGCCTGCCGTAATTGCGATATCTGTCATAGATAAATGAGTTTGTTGAATAAGCTGCTTTGCAAACAAAGTGCGCTGCATATTTTGAAACTGCTTAGGCGGTATGCCCACAGCATTGACGACCAATTTATTTAGGTACCGCTCACTAATACCCAACCGCATAGCAATATCCGCAACGCGCTCAATGGGAATAACAGATAGCAGCGACAACGCCCGGTTAATCGTTGCGCCCACGCCTTTCCACGCCGCTGAACGAGGTGCACTGTCTGGTCTGCAGCGAAAACATGGACGATAACCATGTGCCATTGCCTGTGTGGCGTGTTGAAAGTAAGTCACATTCTCTTCTTTAGGAAGTCGCGCTGGACAGATTGGCCTACAGAAAATACCGGTTGTTTTTACCGCCACAAAAAATCGTCCGTCAAAGCGCGGATCTCTGCTAAGCCTTGCTTTTGAAAGCACTGACTCAGCAGTTGTCGAGTTTTCTGAAACCCTCATGTCTGAGACAAAAAGACTGTCTGGCATTAGAATGCACTTCCCACCTGTCGTTTATCACCTTTATCTAGTGTATCGTGCATTGGCCCTGTTGGTGCGACAAAATCAGAACTCAATAATTACAAACCTTGCTAGTCGAACTTTTCTTCCTTTCTTGCATATTCTTACAACGGTTCGCTTACCGCTAGAATAAATCAAATCATTGAAGAGATAGTGAGCATAATTAGCGACATTTGATCATTGGAGCAGCTAAACGCATAATAATGCGATAATAATAATGAGCGCCTGATGGATGTATCAGAAAACCACAGGCTTAACGAGCTGACTGTATGCTGAACTCTTTGCGCACCTTCAAGCTGCGCCTGTCTAAAATTTGGCTGATAGCGATGCTAATGGTCATTACACAAAGCGCTTTTGCGGATTGGCTTGATGACTATGCTAGTTACGTTCAAAAGGAAGCCTCAAAATACAACGTGCCTGGTTATGCGTTTGTGTTTTATGAACAGGGCAAAGCGCCAAGGGTTTACGTATATGGAAGTACCCGCAAACGCGGCGGAGAGAAAGTTACAGAGAACACAGTATTCAGGCTAGCTTCTGTTTCAAAAACCTTTACTGCGTTGTTGTCTGCTAAACTTGTAGAAAAAAACCAGCTTAGCTGGGAAACACCGATAACCACCTTATTACCCGACATTCCTTTTAAAGGCAAAGGAATGAATGCGCTGCAACTGCAACATATCGTTGGCCAATCTAGTGGCTTTATGCCCAACGCTTACGACAACCTTATTGAAGCTGACTACTCGCTGGAGCGCGTGCTTAAATCTCTGGGCGAGCTTGAACCACTGTGTGCGCCGGGTGAATGCTATACCTATCAAAATGCACTCTTTGGTGCGCTGGAATACTACTTCAGCAACAATAATACCTCTTACTCACGACTGCTTCAGGCCAATCTGTTTGCACCACTAGGCATGAAAACAGCCAGTGTTGGAAAAGGCGGATTGCTTGCATCAGAATCATGGGCTCAACCTCATATTGCTATCGCCAGAAATAAATGGCGCGAAGGAAAGGTAGAAAGCAACTACTACCGGTTCTCTCCAGCTGCTGGCGTTAACGCTAGCATTTCAGATATGACGATTTATCTGCAAGCGCTGCTAGGCGAGTTCCCAACGGTCATATCCGATGAAATGGTGGACTATGTCACTACAGAGCGCGTGAAAACGAAGCGTGAAACCTACCGCAGAGGTTGGCGCGGCATGATTGACGATGCTCACTATGGTTTGGGTTGGCGTATTTACGACTTAAATGGATTACAGCTTAACTATCATGGGGGTTGGGTAAAAGGCTATCGTGCTGACGTGGCGTTTTTGCCTGAACACAAAGTTGGCTATGTGATGCTGATGAACGCAGAGTCGAATATGATTAATTCAACGACAGCCGAGTTTTGGAAGCGTTACTTGAAAAAAGCCGATGCAGATAAGTAATATCGGCATCGGCTTTTCGGTACTTTCATTCAGATATTAAACGCTACTGTTTTAGATAGGTATAACCTGCCAAACAGTTTTCGTAAAAATCAGTCCAGCGAACCCCTTCACGAGGGTTCAATTTTCCGTCCCACACTTGCTTGTCTATCATGCGTTTTACGTCTGATGCCATTGCGCGCGGGTTATACTGCATAACGTTAAGTACATCTTCTACCGATGACCCCTTCACCACTTCTTCAATGTAAAAGTCTTCAGGATCGTCGTCATAGCTGTAAATATGCACTTCATTTAAGCGACCAAACAAGTTGTGCATGTCGCCCATAACGTCTTGATAAGCGCCCGTTAAGAACAAACCAATGTAGTACGGCTCATCTTTCTTAAGTGGGTGCATTGGCAGTACGTCAGTAATTTCACGGCCAATAGTGAACTGATCAATTTTACCGTCGCTATCACAGGTAATATCCACTAGCGAGCAATTGACCGTTGGCTCTTCATTCATACGAATAAGAGGCACTACCGGCAGCAGCTGGTCGATGGCCCATGTATCAGCAGCCGACTGGAATACAGAGAAGTTACAAAGGTACTGAGACGACAAACTGTAATCTAGCTCTTGAAGCTCTTCTGGAACATATTCTTCGTTGCGATACCACTGCTGTAAGCGACCCATAATTTGCCAGTACAGCGTTTCGATTTTGCCCAGCTCTTCAAGTGACAACACGCGTAATTTAAATGCATCTAGCGCTTGCTCTTTATACTGCGACGCATCGTTGTAAATTTCATGCATGTTCGTTTGTTCATCAAACGTGTCTGCAAGTTCGCGCATATTCTTAAGGAAGAAGTGTTCACCCGCTTTTGCTGATGTATCCATTTGCGACGCATTCGACTTAATTTCGCCCACAATTTCCGTGATAACGCAGCTGTGATGCGCAGTGATTGCACGTCCACTTTCACTAACCAGATGCGGATGCGGTACGCCTTCAAGGTCGCACATTTCCTTCATGCCATAGACAACGTCAGCAACATACTCTTGCATGCTGTAGTTACGCGACGATTCATTAGTTGAATTACTGCCGTCGTAATCGATACCAAGGCCACCACCTACATCAACATAATCTAGCTCGAAGCCCATTTTGTGAAGGTCTGCGTAAATACGCGCGCCTTCGGTTACCGCTTCTTTAACCGCACGAATGTCTGTTAATTGGCTACCAATATGGAAATGCAGCAGCTTTAAGCAGTGCGCCATGCCTTGCTCTTCAAGGTAGCGGGCTGCGTTAATGATCTCAGTAATGGTTAAACCGAATTTCGCACGTTCACCACCAGAGCTTTCCCACTTACCACGACCTTTCACCGTCATTTTTGAGCGCACACCAATGATAGGATCGATATCCAGCTCTTTGGCTATTTTTACCAGAAGAAGAAGCTCGGTGTATTTTTCAACTACTACCACAACGCGGCGACCCAGCTTTCTTCCTAACAGCGCAAGACGCATAACTTCGTCGTCTTTATAACCATTTAGGATAGTCAGAGACTCTTCGTTAGTATTCATGGCAAGCACAGTCAGAAGCTCGGCTTTTGACCCCGCTTCTAAGCCATAGTTAAATGGCTTGCCCGCATCGACAATTTCCTCAACGACTTCGCGCATTTGGTTTACTTTTACCGGATACACGCCTTGGTATTGGCCTTGGTATTCGGCTTCTTCGATGGAGCTTCTAAATGCTTTGTTCAAGCCTGCAACTTGCGAGCGCAGAATATCGTGGAAGCGCACAACAACAGGAAACTGTACGCCTTCTTTGCGGATATCTTCAATTACCGAATTAAAGTCGATTCGAATGCTAGGATCTTCAGGAACAGGGGTAATATGGACGTTGCCGTTTTCACCAATTTGAAAATAGCCGCCACCCCATTGAGACACGCCATAGACGCGCTCCGCTTCTTCGATGCTCCAATCTGACAATTTATTCACCTATTTGTAAGTGGGCTAGGCCAATACCTAGCATAGAAAGTGCGAAAATAAGCAGCGTATTATAGTCAACGTAAGACTGAACGCGATAGTTGTTGCGATATAAAATATCTATTGTCGCGACGAATTTTGTTTATCGAACGCGGGCTTTTTTAGCCTATCCAAGTTCGAACATAATCTATAACAACGTTATCTGTTTTTTCTTCACAATGGGTTATAAACTCTGAGATGCTTTGAGTACGTTCAAGTTCAAATCCCAGTTTAATTGATGGCGCGCTAAAAAACTTCTCTGCAATGTGATCAGCATCTGTTGCTTCATCTTCCAGCCATGTCTCGCTGAGCTGACTTCGCCTATCTAACTTAATGGGCGCTTTTATTTGATTGAAGGTATCAGAATTGGGGATTTGCCAACTACGCATGTCTACAAATAAGTGAAAGGGTCGGCCTTTACGGGTTTTCAAGCAATCAGAAAGCTTAGCAAGGTACTGAATGTTCGTGGACATATCCCACTTACCGCGAAGCGTGACCAAAATACAATTTCTAAACGGCTCAATATGAAAAGGGGTCGTAGACATTTACTCGTACATCTCTATGCGACTATATGAATAGCTAACTCAACATCTATAGCATTCACATACTAGAGCTGATAAGCATCAACTACAACTATAGTTGAGTACTTTATAATTAAGTTTAATACCCAATAAAAAGGCCTGTGTTTTAAACAGGCCTTTATAGAAGATGTCTCAAAGAGATACGCTGTATTAGTCGTCTCCGAACTCGCGAATAATGCTGTTAATAGTGTCTTTAGCGTCACCCAGAACCATGCGCGTGTTGTCTTTGAAAAACAGCGGGTTGTCTACACCGGCAAAACCGGCATTCGCAGAACGCTTAAGTACAAAGACCGTTTTCGCACGATGTGCTTCGATAACTGGCATTCCGTAAATAGGGCTGCCTTTCATCTCTTTGGCTGCTGGGTTAACAACATCGTTTGCACCGATAACAATAACCACGTCATAGTTTTCCATACGAGGGTTAACGTCATCCATCTCGTATAGTTGGTCATAAGGCACGTCAGCTTCTGCCAATAACACGTTCATGTGGCCCGGCATACGCCCCGCTACAGCGTGAATGGCGTAATCAACCGTACAGCCATTTTCCTCTAGCAACGACTGAAGTTCACGTACCGCATGCTGCGCTTGCGCAACCGCCATACCATAACCAGGCACCACCAGTACTGCTTGCGCTGCTTCTAATACATAAAATGCATCTTGCGCCGACAGTACTTTAATCTCGCCTTCTATTTTTTCGCCGGCCTCGACTGGCTTGGCAAAGCCAGACAACAACACATTCATCAATGAACGGTTCATGGCCTTACACATAATATTGGTAAGAATTAAGCCTGACGCGCCTACTAATAAGCCGGTAACAATCAATATTGTGTTGCCTGTAGCAAGACCTGCCGCCGACGCTGCTACACCTGAGTAACTATTTAACAGCGCAATAACCACCGGCATATCTGCACCACCAATTGAAATGGTAGCCCACAAGCCGAAGCTTAGTGACAACGCAATAGCACAGTATATCCAAAGTGGGTTGCTTGGGTCGGTAGTAAAGAAATAACCAATCACCACCATGCCAATTAGATGCAAGATGCTTAGCTCGCGAAGCCCTGTGAAAATAACGGCTTTAGAGCTCATTTTTCCTGACAACTTACCCCAGGCTACCACCGAGCCAGAGAACGTAATGCCCCCAACTAAAATTGTGAAAAACAGGGTAATAAAAGTAAACGCACTTTCAGTTTTAAGAGTAATTAGGCTCATTCCGGCTAATGTTGCCCAACCCAGAAGCAATGACGCTGCGCCACCAAAGCCATTAAATAACGACACCATTTCTGGCATTGCCGTCATTTCAACGGTCTTGGCTTTCCACGCACCAAAGGCGCCACCAATAACAAAACCTAGCAGGATGTAATGATAGCTAATAATCTGCTGGTCAAGCAGGGTGACGACGACAGCAACCAGCATACCAATGGCAGAAATAAAGTTACCTTTTTTCGCGGTATCTGGATGGCTAAGTAACTTAAGTCCTAGTATAAATAGTGCCGCAGCTACTACGTACGCAAGGTTTATTACGGTTACGATATCACTCACTTGCGTACTCCTTATTTATCTTTTTTCTTGAACATGCCAAGCATGCGATCAGTAACGAGATAACCACCCACCACGTTGATGCTGGCCAGCGCCACAGCTGCGGTACCAAGAATGGTCGTTAGCAAATTGTTGTCGCTACCCGAGGCTACCAATGCTCCCACTAACGTAATACCCGATATCGCGTTAGAGCCTGACATTAAGGGTGTATGTAAGGTTGCTGGGACTTTTCGAATTAACTCAAAACCCAAAAAAGCAGCCAGTAGCACGATGAAAAGTAGGTAAATGATTTCCATGATTAGGCTCCTTTGTATGCGTTGTTAAGCATGTCGTTGGTAATGTTACCGTCGTGAGTAATAACACAGCCGGCCAAAATATCGTCTTCTAAATTCAGCCCAAAGGTTTTGGTTTCATCGTCAAAGAACTCATCCACAAGGTTGTAGATGTTATTGGCGTACATGTCGGTGGCGGCTTTAGCCACATACTGGCTCCAGTTACCATTACCAATTACCTTTACACCGTTAACTTCAACGGTTTCGCCAGCAACCGAACCTTCAACATTACCACCTGATGTTGCGGCCATATCTACAACCACACTGCCCGGCTTCATGAGTGCTAATGTATCTTTTGATATGAGCACTGGTGGTTTGCGACCAAATAACTGCGCTGTCGTAATAACAATGTCAGAGTCGGCAATCGCGTCGCGTTGCGCTTCTTGCTGCTTCGCTTTTTGCTCATCGGTCAGTTCTTTTGCATAACCGTCCTTCGTTTGGCCTGTTTCCCCAATGTCGATCTTAAGGAATTTGCCACCTAGCGATTCTACTTGCTCAGCCACCACAGGGCGGGTGTCATAAGCAAGTACGTTTGCGCCTAAGCGTTTCGCGGTTGCTATAGCTTGAAGACCCGCTACGCCAGCTCCAATAATAAATACCTTTGCTGGTTTTATTGTTCCTGACGGTGTCATCATCATAGGTAATATTGATGGCAACTGATTCGCCGCCTGCATCACCATTACGTAACCCGCAAGACTCGCTTGCGAGCTCAATGCGTCCATTTTTTGTGCACGAGAAGAACGAGGGATCATCTCTACAGAAATAGCGGTTAGCCCCTTTTCCGCAATAGACTCAACAAGCGATTGCTGAAAGAAAGGGTCGAGATGGCCTACCACAATGGCCCCTTTTTTCATCAACGCTAGCTGTGCATCGGTGGGTTTGTTCACCGCCACCAGCATATCTGCTGTTGATAATGCATCATTCACATCATCGATGACAGTTACGCCTACATCTTTGTATTCTTTATCTGAATACCCTGAGTGTACGCCCGCCCCCGCTTCTAGCAGTAAGGTCGCCCCTTTTTTCACCAGACGCTGTGCACTACTAGGTGTAGCCGCACATCGCTTCTCCACATTATTTAGCGGATCTGGCGCTTTTGACTCATTTAATATTATGATTTTCACACGCTTCTCCTCACATTCCGGCTATCCGAGAATGACACCCTTTAAACAGTACTAAGCCATTTTATTCACTTATGCCTAGCATTCTCTAGCGAAATCAAAAANAGAACAGGCAATTTNTGTATTTATTTNGCTTCGAATAGCACCCTTTATTCCGCTTATTTTTCAAGCGAAACTGCGGCAAAGCTACGCTATATGGGCATACATCACTAGTATCATTTACTTACGAGTCATAACTAATATTTATATAGAAATGGCATACAGGTGATAAATGAAGTAGATAAAGAAGCATTTATTCTGTGAATACATTAATAATTGTGTATTTTTTAAACACACGTAAAGGTGGATTACGCTAATCGATGTCGAAGAAATCACGCCTTTTAAATAAGGTGACTCAATTAATTTAAAAAATTGTTAAATAAATTTGGGGGATTTTACAAACCGTGTCGTCTTGATGAATTAACAGCGAAATGCTGTGAGAGAAAGCCAAGTGGGGTGCACACCATAAGGCGCATTAAAATTAACGATTAGGACACACACCATCATGTATAGGAAAACCAAGCTTGCATGCTCAGTGGCAGCAGTTTTAGCGTCGGCTATTTCTGCGAATAGTGCATTTGCCCAAGACGCGCAACCCAATAAAGACGTAGAAGTGATTGAGGTAAGTGGTATCCGCTCATCGGTTGCAAAATCGATGGATGTTAAACGCAGCTCTGCTGGCGTAGTCGACGCCATTAGCGCAGAAGACATCGGTGATTTTCCCGATACCAACTTAGCTGAATCACTACAGCGTATTACCGGCGTATCTATCGACCGTTCAGGCGGTGAAGGCCAGCTAATTACCGTACGTGGTTTTGGACCACAGTTTAACACCGTGTTGGTAAATGGCCGTCAAATGGCGTCTGAAAACGATTCGCGTGCGTTCAGTTTCGACACGATTGCTTCTGAGTTAGTAAGCAGCCTTGATGTGCATAAAACGTCAACGGCCACAATGCAGTCTGGTGGTGTAGGCTCTACCATTAATATTAATACCGCGCGCCCGTTCGCATTAAACGGTTTTAAAATGGCGGGCTCGGTAAAAGGCGTGTACGACGAAAATAGCGAAGAAACTACGCCGCAATTTTCTGGCCTTATTAGCAACACGTTCAATGACGACACCTTCGGTGTATTACTTGCCGTTTCACACCAAGAGCGTGAGACTCGCCTTAACCAGGCTCAGATGGACGGTTGGCTAGAGAACGTTGGCGTGCCAAACCCTGTTACGCAGTCAGGCGACGCTTGGACAGGCAATGTATTTTCACCGCGAAACTACGATCACAAAGTGACCTTTGAAGAGCGTACCCGAACAAACGCTAATCTTGTATTCCAATATGCACCTAACGACAAACTGGTTGTAACTGCTGACGCACTGTATTCAGATTTTGACGTAGAGTCTGAAGCAACGTCGTACGGCCACTGGTTTACCGCACCTAACATTCAGGGTGTAGATGATGACGGCAGCCTGTTTGATGAAAACGGCAATCGCCGCAGCCCAACGGTTGATGCAAACGGTACTATTGTCGATTTATACCAAGAGGTAGGTTTGGCGACAGATATGCACGCCAAGACGTTCGACCGTTTAACTGATACCTATGCCATAGGCCTTAACTTTGATTACCAGTACTCTGATAATCTGAATTTATCGTTTGATTTAAGTCATTCAGAAGCCGAACGCGAAGCCAATAATGGTGGCGGCGATCAGCTTTCACTTATTGGTTATGCCAACCGCGTACGATTCCAGGTAGATGACAATATTTTACCAGTTGCCAGCATGTTTGCTTCGCCTAATGACAATATTTATAGCGGACAACAAGAACTAGATGGCGCGATTGTTACTGGTCCTGACGGATTCCCTATATACAACCCTGCGCTGACACCTGATGGTGTGAGCAATCATCTTGATGAAGCGAACAGCCGAGCTCACGTAATGCTGCGTCGAGGCTGGGCGGTAGAAGATGAAGTGAGCCAGCTGCGCTTTGACGGCGAATACGTAACCGATGGCAGCGGCTTAACTGAAATTCGCTTTGGCGCACAGTACAGCACCGAAACCA
>JGI11800J13271_1000008_pt1 | contig 20845 bp, 15 predicted proteins | sample DeeseametaMP2633_FD_13271 | JGI IMG/M metagenome (IMG submission 13271)
ATGAAGGAGCCGCCGCATCCGCCGATCGCCCATGACAAGGTGCGCTATGTCGGCGACGCGGTTGCCTTCGTTGTCGCCGACACCATCGAACAGGCCCAAGCCGCCGCGGAAATGATCGAGGTCGACTATGAGGTTCTTCCGGCGGTCGTCGGCCTGGTGGATGCCCTGCGCCCAAACGCGCCACAGCTCTATGACGACGTCCCGAACAATCTTTGCGCCGACTGGGAGCTCGGCAACTCCTCAGCCGTCGACGCTGCGTTCGAGAACGCCGCGCATGTTGCCTCTATCGAACTCGTCAACAACCGCCTTATCGGCAATCCCCTGGAACCGCGGGCGGCCATCGGCGAGTTCGAATTCGCCTCCGGGCGCTACACGCTCTGGACAACCAGCCAATTTCCGCATGTCGTGCGGCTTCTGATGGGCGAGATGGTGCTCGGCATTCCCCAGCACAAGCTCCGCGTGGTCGCGCCTGATGTCGGCGGCGGTTTCGGCGTGAAACAGTTCCACTATGCCGAGGAAGCGGTGGTAACCTGGGCAGCGGGCAAGCTAGGCCGTCCGGTAAAATGGGTCGCGCAGCGTTCCGAAGGCTTCGTCTCCGACGCGCATGGCCGTGACCATGTCACCGAGGCTGAACTAGCGCTCGATGAGGACGGCAAGTTCCTTGCCATGCGGGTGAAGACGCTCGCAAATATGGGGGCCTATCTCTCCACCTTCGGGCCAAACATTCCGACCAACCTCTACGCGCCACTTCTGTCCGGCGTTTACCAGATCCCGTCGATCTACTGCGAAGTGAAATGCGTGTTCACCAACACCGTGCCAGTCGACGCCTATCGCGGCGCCGGACGTCCCGAAGCCACATTCGTGGTGGAGCGGCTGGTCGACATGGCCGCGCGCGAAATGGGGATCGACAAGATCGACATCCGCAAGCGCAACATGATCCCCAAGGAAGCCTATCCCTACCAGACGCCGGTTATCGTCGAATATGACAGCGGCGATCCGCTAGGCTGCCTGGAACGGTCGGAGGAACTCGCCGATGTGGCCGGTTTCGAGGTGCGCCGCGCCGAATCCGCGAGCCGAGGCAAATATCGCGGTCTCGGTATTTCGACCTATATCGAGGCCTGCGGCCTTGCCCCCTCGCGCCTCGCCGGCCAACTCGGCGCGCGCGGCGGGCTCTACGAAAGCGCGACTGTGCGCGTTCACCCCTCGGGTGCGGTGACGGTGCTGATCGGCACCCATAACCATGGCCAGGGCCACGAGACTACCTTCGCTCAGATCGTTTCGGATCGCCTCGGCGTTCCGTTCGAGGACATCGATATTGTCTTCGGCGATACAGACCGCGTGCAGTTCGGCATGGGCACCTACGGGTCACGTTCGCTCGTTGTCGGCGGTGCGGCGCTCTCGCAGGCCAGCGACAAGGTCATCCTGAAGGGCCGCAAGATCGCCGCTCACCAGCTTGAGGCCTCGCTCGAAGACATCGTTTTCGAGGACGGTACCTTCTCCGTGGCCGGCACCGACCGGAAGAAGTCCTTCCAGGAAATCGCCGGCGCCGCTTATGTGCCCTTCGATTTCCCTCTTGAGACGCTGGAGCCGGGACTGGAGGAACAGTCCTATTACGACCCGGTGAACTTCACCTACCCGGGCGGCGCACACTTCGCCGAGGTCGAGATTGACCCCGATACCGGGATCGTGACGCTGGAGCGGTACACAGCGGTCGACGATGTCGGCACGATCATCAACCCGATGATCGTCGAGGGCCAATTGCATGGGGGCATCGTGCAGGGCATCGGCCAAGCGCTATTCGAGCACGGGGTCTATGATCCCACCTCCGGACAACTCCTGTCGGGGTCCTTCATGGATTATTGCATGCCGCGCGCCGACAATTTCCCTCAACTGGTCATCGAACCGCATTCGACGACCTGCACGCACACGCCGATGGGTGTGAAGGGCTGCGGCGAGTGCGGCACGATCGGTTCGCCGGCGGCCATCATCAGCGCGGTGGTTGATGCACTGAAACCGCTCGGCATCGCCCATGTCGACATGCCGGCGTCCCCCAATCACATCTGGAACATCATCCGCAACGCGCGGACACCAGTCGCGGCTGAATAAGGACAGGATCAATGAGGTCGTTCAACTACCACAAACCAGACACGCTCGATGCCGCGCTGGCCTTGCTTTCCGGCAATGACGAAGCATTGCCGATCGCCGGAGGCATGACCCTGCTTCCCACCATGAAGCAGCGCCTCGCCGCGCCGGAGGACCTAGTCGATCTCTCCGGCCTTCCGGGTCTCGCCGACGTAGCGATGGAAGGCGACATCCTCGTCATCGGCGCAATGACACGCCATGCCGATGTCGCCGCGTCGCCGCTGGTCAAGGAAAAGCTCCCGGCTCTGGCGAATCTCGCCTCGCGCATCGGCGACCAACAGGTTCGCCATCGCGGAACAATCGGCGGCTCCATCTCCAACAACGATCCGGCCGCCGACTACCCCGCAGCCGTCCTGGCGCTGAACGCGGAGATCGTGACCAGCAAACGCACCATCGCCGCCGACGATTTCTTCGTCGCCATGTTTGAGACCGCGCTTGAGCCCGGCGAACTCGTCACCGCCATACGTTTCCCGCTCCCCGAAGTCGCCGCCTACATGAAGTTCGCCAACCCGGCGTCTCGTTACGCGCTGGCCGGGGTCTTTGTCGCGAAGACAACCAGCGCTGTTCGCGTGGCTGTCACCGGGGCCGGACCGTCCGTTTTCCGCGCCTCGGACATTGAAGCGGCACTCGCGGAAAGCTTCGACGCGACCGCGCTCGAGCGTATCTCGATCGACGCCTCGGAACTCATGTCCGATATCCACGCCGACAATGAATACCGCGCCAATCTCGTGATGGTTATGGCGCGGCGCGCCGTCGCTCTTGCCCAGCAATCCGGATAGGTCACCGAATAGTTCAGGCGGCGGGGCTGACTGATCCCGCGAAAGATAAACAAGAAAAACGGCTTCGCGCCCGCCGGATTCGCGGCTGGCGCAAGGAATCCGGCGCGCATAGTTTGCCGGTCCGATGCCGGCTACCGCACGGAGGACTATTCAGGTGCGACAACAGGAGCGCGACAAAATTCCCGGCTTCTTCAGTCTGGAGCAGGCGCAAAAGGATGCGGCCTACAACAACTCCGAGGCTGTTGTGGACAGCGCCGAGCGGTTGAAGGATTGGGAATGCCGCAGCGCGGCCTGCCGCGAGGCTCCGAGCGCGCGGCCCGATATCCGCTATGGCGACAAGCCAAACAACCTGTTCGATTTCTTCCCGTCCGGCGGTGACGGCGCACCGCTTTTCGTCTTCATCCACGGCGGCTACTGGCATCGCAACAGCAAAGAGATCTTCGGTTTCGTCTCCACCGGCCCTGGCGCCCACGGCATCGATGTGGCCACCATAGGCTACACGTTGGCACCGCAAGCGACCCTTACGGAGATCGTGGAGGAAGTATTCCAGGCCCTCGCCTTCATCGCCGCCATGTCCTCCGAGCTCGGCTTCGACCCGGATCGCATTTACGTCGGCGGCTGGTCGGCCGGGGGCCATCTGGCGACGCTGTCCGCGAACCTGCCGATGGTGCGCGGCGTCATCTCGATCAGCGGAATTTTCGATCTCGAACCAATCGCCGAAACATACATCAACGACGAACTCAGACTGCAGCAATCGGAAATCGAGACGCTCGCACCGTCGAGAAACTTGCCGGTGCGCCCGATTCCGGTTGCACTGTTCGTCGGCGGCGACGAGCTACCCGAATTGCAGCGCCAGTCTCGCGAATTCACGGAACGCGCATGCGCCGAGCATCTCCCTGTGACCATGATGACGCTCGCCGGCCGCAACCACTACACGATCATGGAGGAACTGGCAGCGCCTGACGGCATGCTCACAAGCGCGCTGATCAGAATGATACACGGCAGCGCAACAACGGGCTGATGGGGCAACTTCCATCGCAATGAAAGACGGAATCCGTATTGAGGCCTCCATCGCTGCGATGCTTGATTTACTCTGCGATCCCCGCATTCTCCAATTATGAAGCCAGGGCCAAAATCGGTGGAAAGATCGCCTGGTTCGGCAGCCGCCTATTCGACAGTACAACGCGCAAGCTTTCCGGCCGGTTCTTTGCCCGTCTCAAGGAGATCCTCGAGAACGAAAGCGCCGCGCATTTAGGCTGACGCCAAACACGCACGAATGCGGAAGCCGCGGACCGCGCATTCCCTCGCAGGCCTGGCAGCAGGAAAATCATTATGTTGGGATGGTGCCCCCGGAGAGACTCGAACTCCCGACCCTCTGATTACAAATCGGACAGGTCGATACTTAGTATTTTGTTTTTATTAATTTTTTTTATTTTGATAAACTGGTGTGTGCAATTCTGTGTGTGGAAAACAGGCATCGCGGACGAATAGCCACGCCGAGATTGGTACCAAATGCTGAAGGCAAGTTTGAGAGTGTGCTATGTTCTAGAGAATGGAAAAATCCGAGCTTCTGGCGATACCTCCTAATGCTGCGCGCCTCCTCTTAAGACATGGCGGCGTTCACCTCTGCCGCCCGCTTCGCTCGGCGGAGTTTATCAAATTCGCCAAAGCACGAGGCATTTCCATCGACGCAGCTCGACTTTTACGATTTGAACGGCTGGGTATCTTTTCCCCTCTGTTTCGAGTGTACAGTTCAAACGCAAGAAAGCCATTGGAGCTGCCACTCACAACCAATCGATGGTTTACGCAAGGATACGCGACGGACACCACGCAAGGCCAGCCTCACGCCATACCGAAGAAGAACAGCCAAGATAGCGAAGCCTATTACTCACGATTTCAAATCGCCTCCCTAATCTTCACGGTTGACCAATTTACAGCGTCAGTCAGCCTTGACAGCTTTCTCGATGATGACGGATTGAACAAGGAGGCGTGGCTCGCCCGCGGCGCAGAATTCGAAAAATTCGGGGGTCTTCTTATTCAACAAGGAGGGACTGGAAAGGAGTTCCGGCCCGCCATCGACCTGCTGTGTCAATTTATCTCGGATCGCTATTTCCCGCATACACGAAGCAACCAGCGCACGAGAATCGTTTCCGATGGCGGATTTTCTTCCGACCAATGGATGACCATCAATGGGGTTGCCTGGAATTGGGGAGATTATGCGCAAGCGTGGGACCCGAGCCGCACGAAGCGGGTATTTAAACTCACCCCTGAGAAGCTGAAGCACGCATTTGAAACCCTCGCCTTTCAACAGTGTCAACTCGATCCACTGGAGCGCTGGTACCAGCTGTTGCAATTTATTTCGCCTCGCGAGCGAGATCGGCTGAAGCACAAGGCACTTGCCGCAGAGACCATTCGAAGCGGCGCATTCATGCTGCGCCTATTGTACCAAGACCTATATGGCAAAGAGCTTTCGCATCCCAACGAAGTGAGCTCGACAGTGATAACTCATGTGCCGGAACTTGCAGTTCGCGCTGACGCCCGCAGGCATATGGAGTTTGTGGTCAATCGGTTCGATTTGAATCCCGCCCCTAAGCTCACGCTTTTTGTAGAAGGAGCCAGCGAAGAAGCCGCGATTAGAGCAATCTTCGAACATTATTTCGGCGCACCCCCAGGTACACATCAGATTGAGATCGTGGATTTATGCGGCGTTGACACAGCCACCGGCGGCCGAAAAGAAGATCGCTTTCGCGCCATATTGCGTTTGGTCGATTACCTGCATCACCATCAAACGTTTACGTTTCTGATCCTCGACGACGAGAACAACGCACGGAAATTGAAGGAAGCAGCCAAGGGCTTAGCATCAACGCTTCACGCCAGCCGCCATGCGACGCGCCCCGAATACATCAAGATCTGGCGCACGTCGTTTGAGTTCGACAATTTTTCAGCGACCGAAATCGCAAAAGCCATGACAACGCTAGCGCATGGCGTTGTTTTCAAGACTGACGAAGTGGCGGCGTGCAAGAAAGCGAAAAACCCAGGTGCGGAGCTTTCAACTCTTTACAACACACGAACGAATGCCGGTCTCAACAAGATCGACCTCGCCTTGCAACTGGTTGATATGATTTTTGACACCGCCAGCCACAAGGCGCCCACTAACCGACCTCTGATAAGGACGCTGGAGCGCGTAGTTCGCCTCGCTGCGCTAAACCCCTTTCCGACCATGGAAGAAAGCTGGGAACGCAATCAGGCCTCGAAATATCTGGGCAAGAAGCGAACCCAGGTGAAGACCAAACCTCAGAAATAACCTCGAAACTGAACAGTTTTCGCTCGCGGCAATTTTGAAATTGGTGCCGATCGGCGCTCCCCTTCGGGGAGGTAACTGCAATCTTACAACTCACAGTTAGCTACTTCTTTCCCCATCAGCGACCACCACCAAGCACCAAATATGCATGGCGGTCTGAAAGTCGGCGCGCGGCACAAGCTAGCTTCAGATATGGCGGTTATATCTGCGGAATTGGGTTGTTACATGAAAGTTACATGAGTTAGCTCTAGGAGATATCATCCTCTCTAAACCGTTGAATTATATGGTGGGCGGTACAAGGTTCGAACTTGTGACCCCTTCCATGTCAACGGCTCCAGGCGGATTTTTCGATCAAGTAAATTCTCTGTAAATATATGTTTTAGCTTATCATTTTTTCTATTTTTGTTTTCTAATATTGTATTTTTCATGTAACATTTGTGGATAAATCGTTACATGAGCGTTACATGAGATGCCAAATATTTTTATTACTGATACTTTTGTTTATACTGCAAAATGCCCACCGGAAAAAGACCAGGAAATTTTCTGGGATCATCCGAAGGGACCAGATGGACGAATCCGCAACGGAGCCGTGCCGGGTTTAGGCCTGCGCGTTACCGCGAACGGGATCAAGTCCTTTGTCCATGCCTACACCTTTCGCGGCAGGAGGAAACGGAAGGTGCTTGGCTCGATCAACATTATGGACATCGCCTCAGCGCGGCTTGCGGTCAATCAACGGCTGCAACAGTTGGCGGCAGGTGAAAACCCGGACATCGACGGCGCGGGTCTGGACAGAGCTGACCTGCTGACGGTTCGGGATATCATAGACCTATACTGGGAAAAGCGGATGTCCGGGCTCTCGGAATCTCACCAGTACCAGTTCGCGCTTCATGTCGCCGCCTGGCACAAGCGCCCTCCCCGACTGCAAACCCGCAGAGGCCGGAATGTAAGCAAATCCTACGTGGATTTCGGGACCATGTTTGCCGATCGGGATTTTGCCTCGATCAAGCCGCTCGATATCGAGCGCTTCACAAGCCAGTTCCAGTCGCCGCACAGCCATAACAGCGCTCTGAAGCTCACCGCCGCCCTCTACAACTGGGCGATCCGCATGCAGGTGGTGGATATGCGCAACCCCTGCGATCCTATCCGGGAACGCAAGGTTGTCCGCCAACGGCGAAACTATTCGACCGAGCAGATCGAACGGATTGCGCATCACATATTTAATCCGGTGCTGGAATGCCTGCCGGAAATCACCGGGCCGGACGGCACAGCCCGGCGCGACGCAGGCCTGCGCAAGGCTCACGTGGCTGTTGCCAATGACCAGATGACCGAGCTCTGCAACTTCATGGGAATTCTGCTGCTGACAATGGCGCGACCCAACGAACTGCAGAAAGCCGAGTTCGCGCATTTCGATCTTGAACAACTGATCTGGCACAAGCACAATACCAAAGGCATCAAGCTGTCTCGTGCGACATACGAATACGCCTATCGCTCGGTGCCTATCCACCCTCGGGTCGCTTCAATGATCCGATCCCAAAGGGCACGCTGGCCTGCCAGCGCCCTCGTCTTCCCATCCCATGCGGACCTATCGAAACCACGGGACAATTTTCGGAAAGGGCTGGCAAGGTTCAAGAGCCTGCCCGGCGTGCCAGCGCATTTCCAGCTTTACGACCTGAAACGGATCGCGATCTCGCTTATGCTGACGGGATACGGCGTCTCCCGTGAAGCCGTGTCGCACTACGTCGATCACAAGGGGAACCTGGAAACCACCATGATCTACGATCTCGGCCTGGTGGATCCGCTCCGGCCCGTCACCGAGAAGCTGGGCGACATTTTAGGCGTGTAATCGTTGACCGGCTTAACGGGCCTGTGCGTCAATAATAGCCGGACGCCCTCCCCGGCTTCGCCTGCATCCATCCACCAATGAAAGATAGGAACATGGACAGCATCCCTGCTGTGGTGCTGACGCAATCACAGCTTCGCAAGATGATCGACACCGCATGTGAACGGGCAGCGGAACTGGCGGTCAATCGGCTCCGTTCAGACCTTGCCCGTACACCGGAACAGGAAACACTCGACCGCCTGAGACAGTATCTCGCCGATCCGTCGTCCTCAACAAACCCGACTGAGGAATGGGCGCACAGTGGCATAATCCGGGAAATACAACTGACCCCGCGCGGCAAACCAAAATCGGTCGCGTGGTTCATGAAATTCCAGCGGGATTCAGGGCTGATGGACTGCACGACAAGGAAAAGCCCCGTTCACGGCCGCCGCAAAGAATGGACTTTCGCGGATATCCGCATGGCCTGGCAGGTGTATTATTCCCGCCGAACTCAACAGTCCGAGAACTACTCCTAATCCGAGCTCTCGCCGAGGAATTTCGGAAAACGCCCGGCCAGATAACCACTTGGTTCTCTTTTCGGTTAGCCGCGGACCAAAATCTTGTCTCCCTACAAAGGCGTACCATCAGCCGTACAAGGTTCGGCTGGGAGAGTCGACGAGACTATACGCGTCCCCTCCATCCGCACCTCTCCCGCCTTTGGCAAATATGCTCCAGCCGGAGGCTCTGAAGACGTGATTTCCACGGTGTAGTAGGTGAAGCCTGAGCACGTACTGCCAATGGGGCGGACGTCAATATCAGTCAGCAATTTGCCGCGAAGCCCAAGGGCACTCAAAGTGTCCTCGGCTTGTCTAATGCGCAACCCCACCAGATTTGGAACAGCCACACCCGGATCACCAGAGACCTGCAAGTAAACCACTTCCTTCGTAGCATCGACGTATGTTTCTTCTGGCGGGATTGAAGCGGCGACAGTACCCTTTGGTACGCCAAGCACCTGCGTAACCGTTTGCTCAACTGTAAATCCCTGCGCTTCTAGCTCGTCTGTGACAGTTTCCACCTTTCGTCCGGTGATTCCGACGGGGATCATGAGACCTTGTGAAACACGAACGTAAACTGCGCCTTGTTCGCCCATATCGGCTCCCGGTGAAGGAATTTGGAGGAACACACGACCAAGCGGTTCAACAGCTTCCACCTGCTGAACCACGAGGGAGAATTCCGCATTGCTAAACTCCGTGTTGATTTCTTCCAGAGTTTTTCCACGCAAATCAGGAGCAGGATCCGCGATCGCGGGTCCTGCCGCCAAGATTACGACGAAAAGGAGCAAACGTTTTAACATCGTCAATTCTCCAGAATGCTAAGCGCAAGATTCTTTTCAGCACCGAACTCATAGTCCAGCCTACGATCAACTAGACCATCCTTGCGCGCTCGGAGCGCATAGACTCGCGGCGGATATAGGAAGCGGCCTTCAACCAATTGCTTGGGCGCGGGCAGTCGTAAATTCGCAATCTGGCCATCGACCGACAGCTCCAGCGATGGGATCCCTTCTTTATCGAGGCCAAATGCATGGTCTCGCCCGAAGAGCGCATAAAGCGGCTCGAAACGAGTGGAGGTCTCTCCTCGGGCATAGAGCAAGGCCTGGGTATACCTGTCCTCGAAGCGAGGCCCGGTAATGCCGTCCTCAAGGTCCCAGGTATTTCGTTTCAAATGCAAAAGAACAGTCGCCACATTTTCCGCTAGGTACGGATTGTTGCCAAGGACCGACAAATGATCTCGGCCCGCACGCCCTTGAGCAATATCTTCAGCCGCACCAAGGGCTGTAACTTGGCCGTAGATGCGGTATTGCGAGGCTAGCGCGAGCGTGGTCGCGTCGATCAAGCGATCAATAATCTCTTTGCCCGCGTTGTAAGTCGGAAGCCCGGCTACCGCTTCTAGCGTCTCGGCAAATTTCTCTGGATCCTTGTCATAGATATCCCCGAGTTGGGCCACCACGTTCATCCAGTCCAAGACATCCAACAACACGCCTGTCGCAAGTACGGCGCGAGAGTGCTTTGCTGCTAGCGTTGCGGGGCTCTGGCCGGGCAGGCAGACAAGTCCGCGAATGTTTTGATACCGTCCATCTTCTGCTGCACAGTTCGGTTCAATGGCGCCATCCGCGATGAGCGACATGATCTGCTCAAGCTCACTCACCGCGTAAATGTCCGAAGCGAGCAAATAAAAACGCGCTTCTTCGGAAAGGTTGTTTCGAGCGGCCCAGTCTTCCACAATGCGCGTTGCAGGATTGGCAACATTGTTCCGAAACAACGTGTCAAAGTCGTGCCATTTGTTCGCATCTTCCTCCAAGGCAGCCGTTAGGCTTCCGTCCGAAGCAACACTGACTGGGTCAAGTGAAATTGAAAGATCCAGAAAATTGTTAAACCCGGATACCGACGTCATACTGTCGAGCGCAACGGTAACCTCGTTCATACATTCCCGCGCTTGTGGCGCGCGCGCATCGGCAACCCTGCGGATAGCGGCAAAATTCTGGAAGCGGAGGGTTTCCGGTGAAACGTATCCATTTTGGAGAGCATATGCATAGACCGAGAAACAAGACCGCCAAGGAGACCAGATTACCTGTTTAAGATTGTCTGATATTCTGCGCTGCTCAATCTCCATGCGGTTGAGACGGCCATCAAGTTCCACATAGATAGTTTCGAGCTGCTCTGAGAGCGCGACGATAGCATCAAATATTTTTTGTTGGTTTTCCTGAATTGTCGCCAATTGTTGATTGACGATTTCGAACTGCTCCTGCAGATATTTCATCATGATTTTGAAACGCTCAGCATCCGGATCAGACTTTTTTGCGAAAATTCCGGTTATTGATGCTACTGCGCCAAGATAGTCTCCAGCCATAAAGCCAATGTAGGCGTTTACAGCCGCACCGGCGACTTCCAATGCCTTCTGTCCATCTTCCCCGATATCGATATCCAGGTTTGAGGCAATGGCGGAAACATCATTGATTCCCTTTAGTATATCCCCCGCCAGCAAAACATTTTCCTTGATGCGTGCGTCCGTTTCGAAACGCTCGATCATAGCCGCCTTCACATCTTTGGGATCGCAGTCAGGCTTGTCTTCGGGACAGATAATTCGCCGGTCCATCAGGCCCGACCGGAGTGCGTCGGCTTTCTCTGCGGAGCTCAATCCCGAGAACATGAAATCTGCGATGAGGTCCTGATTTGCGCCTAGCGTATCGATTTTTTGATCCAGGACCACCACATGCTCCCGCAATGCAGTTACATCAGTCTGGATTGTCGCTATCAGTTCCCCCTGTGTCTGCAGACGATCTTGTACTCTTTTCGTGCTATCGCGCACTTCGACCACGAAATCAGTGAACCGCCGATCCTGATCTGCGACCGTGCCGGCGGTCTGGACGAGCAACTCAAACTCGGTAGCATCAACGTTTGCAGCAAACGCCTCAAGGGCACCGACGGCCACGTCTAGAAGCGCATCGTCGCCTGACGCATTTGCCCTGGCCTTGATATCCCTGAGAAATTGATCTCTCTCGCGAATAACGCGCCCAATACGACCGGGGTCAGAAAGAAGTTCTTGAGCTGACGCGACTCCCGTCTCGGCCATCAGATCGGCAGAAAGTGCTGCTAAAAGGTGCCCAGAATTCTCTTTTCCACGTTCCTCGATCCAAAGGTCTGTCATTTCCAGGCTTGCTGACGACCCCGCGGCGAGCAGAACGAGCGGCAAGGCTCCGCCGGTGTAAATCGTTCCCAGTGCGAAGCCTGCACCAACAACGGCCTTTGCCATTTTGGTTCCGGTCGAAGCGCCGCTATAGAAATTCTTAGTGAGCTGGTACCGGGCAAGCGCTCTCTCAATTTCCGCGCTGCGCTGCTCAGGCGTGAGTTGCGAAGGTGGAATCGTGATCGATTCATGCCTCAGGTACGCCTTCGCTACAGACCCACCGAGACGCGTTGAGATCTTTACCGCCTCAGCCGGTGCTATGGAATCGGCATGGGCGTCTCCAAGCGCGCAAACCAGGAATGGAAAAGCAAATATCAGTGCTGGTACCGGCCTCACGGAGCTTCTCCCCTCGCAATAAGAAAGTCCTGCATACCCCTGCCCATGATGTCGGAGAACAAGAGAGGATGTCAAATTTCTATTTTGGAAGGCTATTATGATATTCGGAAGGACTCACTAGACGAGTCGCATCCTTTTCTAATGGAAGCGCATCTAGACCCTAAAAGTAGTCAAATCATCAATTCCAAGAGCCACTAAGCGACTGGACCGTCCTATGCGGCACCTATGCCGCCAATGATCCATTTGCCCTTCCAAAGCCAAGAGCGGGCCGCGCGGTCGGAGTCAAGGCCGAAGCCCGCGAAGCGGGGGCCGAAGGGCCGCCTTTACGCCGTCCGAAGGCCTGCATTAATCCCCGAAGGGCAATTGACCTTCACCTGGTGAAAACGAATGAGCCGCCGCCGCGGCGAGTTTCTCAGTCGCGTTCAGGCGAAGAGCCCCGGAAGCGGGGCTCCATTGCTCAACGGTGGAGGAAGCCTATGCGGCGACTTTGGTGGCGAATACACATGGCTCAGCATCAGTCGGCGCCGCCAAAATGGGCCACCAGAAAGGAAATGCAGACCATCCGCGATCTCGTCCACCTTTTTGCTGCAGTAAGACCAGGGCGGGCTTTTTCCTAGGACTATCGAGCACTTTTGATCTAAGCGCTGTACCTAAGATCGACCGACCCGACTTGTCACCGGACTTGGTTCTATCGAGGTCGCGACCCGTCTCCGCCAATAACAGGAGCTTACCGTCGCCATCCTTTTCCGCATAATAGTCAATCAAGCCACGCATGGCGTCCCACTCGAACTCGACGTTGTCGAACTCCATGCTCTTTTCCATCAAGGCAATAAGTTCGAACGCAAAGTCACGGGTAATCGGAATGAATTCTCCGCTGTCTCTCCACTCCGTCAAGATCAGCTTATCCAGCTCTGACTGGATTCTGGCCATTGTCTTGCCTCCTCGCGTTTGAAAATCGGACGGAAGCAACATTGTGCTCGGAGACACGGAGACGACATTGCTCAGCAGAACTTTGTTGGGCGCACAGGGGCGAACTCGTTGCGTCGCATCCGATTGCAGAAACACTACACCTTGCTCGTGCGCGCCGGATTCAAAAGCGTTGCGAAGGGAATTCTCAAACTCGTTGATCGAGTAGAGGCGATCATACACCCTGCGTGAAGTGTACAGTCGGGTTACGGCGAGGTCCGCTCGATCTCTGGCACCATACATGCGTGAATGTTGCAGAACAGTATCCGCCTGCATGGTACGAGGATTTCGTCCGTAATAGAATGAGATGAGATTAGGGATCGTAATTCCTCGGTCGAGAATGTTTCCGCCAACGAAGATATTATATGGCGTCCGGAGCTTTAACTCAGACTTGCTATCCAAGAGGCTGAGAACGTCATTGTCAGAATTCACTTTCTCCACGACGACATCGTCGTATTTGAGCGCATCAATAAAAACCTCAAAAGCCTCTTCGCGATCGGGCATTTCAGAGTGATAGGCGGTTACGGACCGCTCTAGATCGTCGAATGCAGCGTCAAACATATTCCGAAGCTGGGAAGGATCTGACTCTGCGGTTTTCCTGATTCCTTGGAAAATCCAGTCAATCACCTGGTCCTGCCAAGCGTGCGCGGCCCGCTTCACATCATTATGAATGACCATCGCATATTTCTTTTCCTTCTCACCGCTCTCCTGCTGCTGCCACTGGCGGACGCCTGCGGCGACGATGAAAGTGATGATCGAGCGACGAAGCCCCTCCGTATTGGGACTTTGGAGGACCCCATCTTCATTGATGCGGCGGCGGTCGATTTTACGAAGGGCGTCCTGCTCGTTTTCAGTCACTTCTACGTGAAGAAAGTGGCGAGGATCATTCTCATCGAAAGACCCGAAATAATCGTCTCCTCCGACATATCCGCCGTGTATTGGTAGCAGTTTGGTGAAAGCCGGACGCTTGGGCTTGAAAACAAAGCTAGCGGCTGCGCTATCGTCATATTCGGCAGGCTGGAGATACAGAGAGTAAGGCGTAGCAGTAACCTGCAAGTATGCCAGTTGGTCACTCATATCGCGCAGCACGTCGATCTGGCCAGCAATAGTTCCTTGCGAGACGTCGGGGTCCCCCCGTTTGGTAGTGAAACGGATGCTTGCGAGATCTGCCTCGTCATCAATAATGAGAACTTTCCGCTTCTGCAGGCCTTCTTGGTTATCCATAAACTCAACGAGACGGCTCAGATTCTGCGACTGCTTCTTCGCTACGATAACGATTTTCCGCCGCAGTTCACTGCGTGTGACCTTCCCCGGCAGATGCATGATATCCCACACCAAGAGCTCGTCCTCCTCAATGAACTCTTCAAAATCCGTTTCGAGGCGAGATATTGTTTGGGCCGAAAGCGTTTTTGTTCCTTTAGTCAGCACAAGCGCGATATCGAATCCTTGATCGAAGGCCGCAGCGATGACGCCCACGAACGCCCGCGTCTTACCCGACTGAATCTTACCAAGGAGGATGCCTGGGCGACTGTCGGAGGTAACAGAGGTCTCCAGTTCACCAACGACATCTGCAATGCATTGCGCCAACTCATCGTTGTCGTCGCGAAAACTTTTTAAACGAGGATAGAAGGTCGAGCCGTTATGTAAGCCGTCTAGGCGACGATTATTACGACGCATCCATGCACGAACTTGAGAGAGCCGAAAAATCGGACCAGATGCGAGCTCTTCGATGGGCTGAGGGAAATCGTCTGCTCGCGCCCGCCAATTGACAACAGCCTGCCTGGAAACCCCCGCCAACTCTGCAATCTCGTTTATTCCGACAATATCTTTCTTCATATCTCTATCCAATATTTGTTTACGATGTACACGAATGATATCACTTGTATGGTGACGTCGTCAACGCGAATAGATGCTACGTAGTTACGAATCAACACAGACGCAAGCTGGCCGCGGGGTTATTGCGGGCCTGACTTGATTGAATCCGAAAGTTAGAATGACCGTAATTTTCCGGGCTTAGTAGCCGTCATCGAGAAAAGCTGAAGCCTTCTCGAGCGCTTGGGTCTCGTCTTTCAACTCGCATTCCCAAATGACCAGGGCTTCCCAACCCAGCTCTTCCAGCCTCGTTTGGCTTACGAGGTCACGGGCTCGATTTTTTTCGATCTTCTGTAGCCAGTATGCCGTATTGCTTTTCGGGACGCGGGCGCCTCGCTTGCAGCCGTGTCCGTGCCAAAAGCAACCGTGGACGAAAATCACCTTCTTTCGGGACGGAAAAACAATGTCTGGATTACCTGGCAAGTCTCGTCGATGAAGACGAAAACGATATCTCTGATGATGGAGAAGACGCCGAAGTTTGAGTTCGGGCGAAGTGTTCTTGCCCTTGACGGCTCTCATAGTCCGGCTGCGCGTCTCAGAAACCATTTCGCTCACTCCACGGGGGCAATGAAATGGCCAGACGTTTCAGCATACCTAAGTCGTAACTTCGATCTTCATGCTGGGGTCAGTTTCGAACTCTTCAACGATCTCATTGTATCGCTTCACAAGCTCAGCCACGGCAACGCGTCGGCCGTCAGCCGCAAATTTTCCCAACTCGTACAAATTAAGCGCAATGAACTGTTCGACTTCGAAAAGGTCGAGCCTCTCGCCGATCCCCGCGTTTTCGGCCAGCCCTTCACCAACAGCTAGCCCGCGCTGCGTAGTGACCAGCACTGGGCGATAGCCTTGGTCCAAGTTTTCTCGACACCGTTCTATGACGGCCTCGCCAGGGGACGTGGTCACATGAATGGCGACATCTCCAATAAAGAAATCGCCCGCACGACCGGTCTGTGCGTCTGATGTAGAAAAGCTATTATGAACGAAGGCGCCTTTCCCCAAAGCACAATCCAGTTTTGAACCGATAAGGTGCTGCATCACGCCGCCCACGTAATAAGTGCCAGTCATCGTTTTCTGGCGCTCTTCAGCTTGCTGAAGAACGTGGCGAACCACAGTACGCAAGCTCCTGGAAGCGTCGAGCCTGATCTTAAACGGCTTTGCTGAAAAGAACTCCTGTACACGCTGAATCCAGAATTCTTCGACTTCGTCTAGGTCAACGGGCCCCTTTGAAGCCAAATCGTTCAGGAATCCGACATACTTCTGCATGTTGCCGATACTTCCGCGACTGGTACGGCCTCCTTCGGCCGCAAGGACGCGGGTTATTTCGTGTCGCTTGAGGATGGACTGAACAGCACCTTTGCCCAAACCAAGAACTTGCCCACCACCGTCCGTGAGAAGCTGCTTCTCATCGAGAGGCAATCCCATTGTCTTGGCATGCTGTGTTGTCACAAGCGCAACGCACAAGGGACCCTTGCTCTTAAAGCTATTCTCTTTTGTGAACTTTGATAGGGCTTGTTTTAACGGAACGGCCATCATGCAGCCTTCCGTTTTTGCCCCTCGGTCTCTCGAAGGAGCGGCTCCAGGATGCTTTCGGAGAGAAAACGTACAACAGGAACTGCGACGCCATCCCCGGCGAGGTGATACGCCTCGTTGTAATTCGTCGGTAGCTCATATTCCTCTGGGAGTCCCATAAGCCTGGCGGCTTCTCTCGGCGAGAGAAGGCGAGAACGGATGCTTTTCCCTTTTACAAGCATGATGACTTGGCGGCTCGATCCGCCAGCTGGCGTTCTCAAACAACCAGCTACATCGTCAAAACGAATTTCAGCGCGCTGCACCCTGTTGCCATTCTCGTCCAATCGAGTTCGTCGATAGATACTACCAACCACACGTCTTCCTGCTTTTGATGCGGCGTCTACTTTTGCCCGGTTTACCGGCGACATCATACCCAGAAGACGTTCAGTTTCCTCCGGCGTATGCCAACGGACACCTTCGGGCTTATCTTCAATAAGATCAGCCAATACGCTGTTTCGTGCAGGAACCTGAGGTAGTTTCCACCAAAGCCAGGTCTGTTTGGTACTGTTGCTCAAGCCCTGATACGCCTCCAAGAGCTTAGGCGTATGCCATTTCTTTAGATGGCTGTTGCTGATGATATCGGCTGGCGCCTGTAGGCTGGAATGAACTCCCACGATGAATAAACGCGGACGTGACTGCGGTAGAAAATCGACAGCGTCGATGACCATAGCGCCAAACTTGTAGTCTGCATCCGCCAAAGCGTCGCAAATCGCGGAAAAATCCTTACCGCCATGGGATGTCAGCGCTCCACAAACGTTCTCAAGCGCGACAATTTTTGGAGCGCGTTTTTCTTCGCCGAGTTGCTTGATCAAATTCCAGAATGGCCAGAACGTGCCTGATCTCTCTCCCTTGAGACCAGCGCCAGCCCCTGCAAGCGATAAGTCCTGACAAGGAAAGGACGCCCAAATCAGATCTGCCGCATCGGGAAGATCCTGCGTTGTGAGCTTTGCCACATCTCCGACTTTCAGAGATTCTTTGCCCCAATGATTGATGTAGCAACTAGCTTTCTTGTCATCGAAATCGTTTGAAAAAAGACACTGCCAACTAGACCCCAGACCTGCGCGAGCCATTCCTCCACCAGCGAAAAACTCATAAAACTTAAACATAATATTTCCTATTGCAGAGTCGCGGTTGTTCTTTATCTGCTTCTACTCGCGGCCGTCGGATATCGATACGAATCGGTGGGCTATCCCGCTAGTCAGCGATGTTAGCATAATGCCACGAATAGACGATGTTCTCAATATGTTCCAACCCTGCTCTCCGCTAAAAAAGCGTATGCGGTGAGATGAGGCTATGGGCGCGTCTGCTGGAGCGCCATGTCTTGATTAGAAACTTCACAGCTTTGATCCGTGCTGGGGGCTTTTGTCGATCTTCCTAGAACGGAAAGCGCAGCGCCATCGGCGGTGCGATCAGGGCCGAAGCGTATGCTGAGGCCTTCAGACATTGGCCATTGAGTCGAAGGTCGCGGAATGACCGCGGCAGCGGCCATTTCGCGTGCCTGAGCGAACTCGGCAGCGTCGAGACCGGTTAAAAGGGTAGCCGAGGGAGCGTCAGCGAAGCGACGCCGAAGGCGGGACGCGGGACCGACTGCCCCCGGCGAGACGCACCGTTTAGGCGGCACACAACCGGAATCTCATGGTATGATTTCAGAATTGGAAGATCAGTGAGAAAGTGAAGTTATGCCGGATATCAATATGGAGCACGCGATGGCGCTACCGGCGGGAGGGGTTAAACTTTTTAAGGTATTTGCCAGGATGGAGTACGCGCTGAAACGCGAGGATTACTTCACCAATCACAACAATAGGCTCAGCGTGGATTGGCAAAGATTCGCCAATGAACGGTTGGGAAATGGCTTCCTTACAAGGGTAAGGAACGAAAAACTTGCCCCCACGATACTAGCCCATCCGCCCCGGCGGCAAAGCGGCGCTGGCGGAACTTTTGAGTTTACCGAAATGCCCCCTCCAAACACCATCCAGGATTTCGTCTTCGCGGTATGCAGGGTGCGACATAACTTGTTTCATGGTGGCAAGTCTCATAATTCGATGAGCCTGAGAAACAGAAAACTCGTCAAAGAAGCCAACGTCATCTTGATTGAAATGCTTCAGGAATGCCCGACCATACGGGCTCATTTTGAGAACCCGTGACGTTGCAAATTCACAATCCTGTTCTTGCGTTTGAACTGAACGGCGCCTAAGCGCCGCTCAACCAGTTTGCAGCTTCAGACGCCTTGCTCGCTGCCGCAAACACAGCCTTCTTGTCGTTCTTCAGCACGGCCAGCCAGTTCTTGACGTAGCAGGCATGATCCGGACGCGGTTCCTGGCTGATACCGAGATCGCTGCAAAGGAAGGCCGCACCAAGTTCGGCTACGAGTTCTTCCATGGCGTAGCCTTCGGTACCGAAACGGCCGCTCATATCGCGCCCAAGACGTTTCTCGGCACCGGACCAGTGCACGAGCTCATGACACAGCGTGGCATAGAAGCCCTCGGCCGGTGACGTGGTTTCAGTCCCGGTGAAGCGCCGACGCTCCGGCATCCGGATCAGATCCAGAGAAGGGACATAGCAGGCAACGTCACCGCCCTCTTCGACGGTGGCTCCAGTCGCCTGAACGAACGCCTCGGCTTTGTCGATCGGATCGAAGCTCTCAGTTTCCGGGACTTCAGTTTCATCGATCGGATAACCATCGACCTGCGCTGCGTTGAAAACCCAGCTGGCACGGGCGAACATCCGCTCACCGGCTTCAGCCTGGCCGGTTTCTTCGTTCTGAATTTCGACATCGACGGTCTTGTAGAAAACGACGAGCGAGGCTTTCTCGCCTTTGCGGACCTGATAGTCAGCCTGCTGCCACTGGCGGTATGTGCCCCAGACGTTGGACGGATATTCGTGCTTCAGCGCCGAGACCCAGAGGCTCACGATATTGACGCCGTTATAGGGATTACGGGACGCAACGTTGACGGGACGAGCGAAGCATCCGCCCTTGCGGCGTATCCAGGGAAGCTGGAAGTCGCCTGCGGTTTCAATCGCATCGACAATGCGATCGGTGATTTCCTGATGAACATCGAACTTTGATGTGCGTGACATGATCTGTCTCCTTTTGCCGTTTGGAGACCGCGACCATCGCGGCCTTACGGCAGCCGGAGAGACAGGACAGACGGGGCCCTGCACCCCGCAGGGGCGTGCAAAGCGAAAGACGGCGAAGCCGTTGCAGGCGCACCGGATGTTCTGTCAGGAAGCCGGGAATAAGGCCGCTATGGTGCGGTCTACAGGCATCGGAGATTTTTCAGAGCGAACTCAGAGACTTCAGTTGAAAATTACTGTGAACGCGGAGATCGGAAGGGTCGCGCTTATAATAAATTCCGCCGAAAGTGGGCGCAACCTCAATATAAAGAAGCTAATTTCCAGAAATGTAAGAATTCAGCAAATCCTCCCAAGATTTTTTACCAAGAATATATTGATAGGAAAAGGCCGTATACTCCTCAATGAAATTACGAATCTCATCCTCTGTCATTTCTTCGCTATCCCTCAACGCCTGGATAGCTGACAGCATCGTATATATTCTCTCATTCTTCACAGCCAGACTTCTTTCGAGTAGCTGCTTATCGTAATTGCCAGACGCGAGGATATTTTTGGCGGGCTCATACTCACGACCACATGCGTCAAGGAAAACATCCTTAAATCGTTCGAGGCTTTGCTCCTTCGACACTCGCTTTAACCATTCAGTTGAGCTACTGCTTTGCGCGGCCCGTTCAACTATATCTACTTCCAAAACCATCAAGCAACTATTCAACACTACATCATTCTTCTCTGCAGCAAATGCAGGGAATATAAATAACGAAATAGAAAAAATTATTATTGGTAATTTCACTCAAGCGTTTCCCATCTATAAAATCTTCCGACAGCGCGCTCATAGGCGTAGCTGCCCTCGCTGCGTTGCTTAATATCGGCGGCAATAGAAACTGACATTAACGGATTTTGAGTATTGTTTCCAGATTCTTTTACAAATTCGCCGGTGTGATTCAGCAATGCACCAGCTAAATCCAATTCAGCAAAAAACTTATAAGCTATTAATTCTTTATATTTACCGAGCTTAACCCATTGAAATATTTTTGGAAGCCCTTCTATTCCAGTTAGAGACACCATATTTTGGGACACTTGAGTAGCACGGTCAGTTCTGCCGTGGCTCGATGACTCGATTTTGTCGTACCAATCACCGTCAAGACTCCTGTCTGAGCGCTCTCCGAAGTTGAGGACCTGAAACTGATAGGGCCTCAACTCCATCGAAATCGTGATGATGTCTTCTTCTATCGGGCCATCCCCGCC
>JGI11800J13271_1000012_pt1 | contig 20244 bp, 15 predicted proteins | sample DeeseametaMP2633_FD_13271 | JGI IMG/M metagenome (IMG submission 13271)
GTTTTCCTGGCGAAGCTCTCGCTGGTGGGCAATAAGCTCGTCTTTTTGCTGCTCTAAGTCGAGCATGATCTGAGACAACGACGCTGTTTTCTTTGCCACTTCTTGTTCTAAAATCAGGTTTTGGTCGTCTAGCTTCTTGTTGGCAAGAGTGAGTTCATTCTGCGCGTCTTTCAGCTTATTGTTTGAAATAATCAGGTCGTCAATAACGTGGTTGTAAGATTCCTTAAGCTGTAATAGCTCGTTGTCATCATCGAGCTTTATGCTGAGTTTGCTCTCTTCTGGGTGCTGAGGATCGAAATTACCCATTTGCTCGGTAATGGTTTGCAGCGGTTCAGAAAGCATGGTGCGAAATGCGGTCATGAACAAGAAGACCAGAAAGGTGGTTTTTACTAACGCATTACCGATAAGAAAAAATACGCCTACTTCAATACGGCTAAAAATAGTATCAAAGCTAGAATACAAGGTAACGTCGCCAACCGTAGATTCGCGACCTGAGAATTTAAATACTAGTGGGAAGCTGTAGCTAAATACGCCGCCGGGATGATCTTCAATTATTTCACGGTCAACCGGAGCAGGAGAGCGCTGAGCACGGATGCCGTACTCGGCAATGTAGTTACCGTTTTCACCACGAACTTGAAGCCCTTCAACAATAGGCAATGACATAAGGCCTTCGGCGATGGCACGCACTTGGTCGTGGTTAAGTTCCCACAAAGCGCGGGTCAGGCTAGAAGAAAAGGTGTTTTTTAGCGTTTGAAGCTCGCCTTCAACGTGATTTTTGGTGCTGAGGTATTCTGTAAAGATCTGTCCTACTGTCACTAGCAGCGTGAGAGAAAAGTACACTGACAACACTCTGGCTAAAAGTTTCCTTGATAACCCTGTCTTGACCGCAGCCATCGATAAACACACCCCTGTTACATCAGACCTTTTAAATCACCGACAACGCTTGATAGTTGCTCACCTTTGCAACAGTAACAGTCGGTTTTATGTAATTTCAAGAATATGCGTAATCGTATGAATAAACAAGATTATGTATTTAAACTTCGGAACAAGCTTGTATTAAACTTGACACATAAATGTAATCGTTTTAATAAAACTGTCACAGACCACATTAATAATAACGGCGTTTAAAAATGAGCAGGAATATTACGATGTCTCGTACAGTGTTGGTGGTTGAGGACGAAGCGCCTATCCGTGAAATGCTTAAGTTTGTGCTTGAGCAATCTGGTTTTAATATTATTGAAGCCGAAGATTTCGACATCGCGCAAGAAAAAATTTGCGAACCTTACCCAGATTTAATCTTATTAGATTGGATGTTGCCGGGAGGAAGCGGTGTACAGCTAGCTAAAAGTTTAAAGCAGCACGAGTTTACTCGTGACATTCCCGTCATTATGCTTACAGCCCGTGGCGAGGAAGAAGACAAAATTCGCGGCCTGGATGCTGGTGCTGATGACTACGTTACTAAACCATTCTCGCCGAAAGAGCTTGTGGCAAGAATAAAAGCAGTGATGCGAAGGGTAACGCCTACATCAAGCGAGGAGCCCATTGAATTTAATGGTCTTAAACTTGAACCGGTATCACATCGCGTAATGGCGAATGAAGAACCGTTAGACATGGGGCCGACTGAATTTAAGTTGTTGCACTTCTTTATGACGCACCCAGAACGTGTCTATAGCCGAGAGCTACTGCTAGATAATGTGTGGGGAACCAATGTTTATGTAGAAGACAGAACGGTAGATGTACATATTCGACGTCTACGCAAAGCTATCTCTCGCCACGGACATGATGCTATGATCCAGACAGTACGCGGCGCGGGTTACCGTTTTTCTACTAAGCTGTAATAAATGTAGTGTTTAGGGAGTAACATGGTGTTATTCCCTTGATGCCGCTGCGCCATCTGGGCATGCGCCCAATTCCACCTTTAACAACGCGAGCTATTTCATGTATTACCCGTTCTCTTGGTTGAGAAGTACATTGCGCTTAGTGCTATTCCTTGTGGTTTTTGCGCTAGTCGGGTGGTATTTAGATGATATGTTATTCGCCGTTGCCATTGGCGCAACGCTGCTACTGCTATTTAACTACTGGCATCTTTACAAGCTAAATCGCTGGTTATGGCATAGTCGTAAAATGTCTCCACCTACCGTGCGTGGCGTGTGGGAACATATTTATGAAGGNATTTATTACCTTCANCGTCGTAACCGCAATAAGCGCAAAGAGCTTGGTGAATTGGTAAAGCGCTTTAGAGAGGGTTCTGAAGCCTTGCCTGATGCGGCGGTAGTGGTTGATGCTAAGGCCTGCATTATTTGGTGTAACCGCCTTGCTCGCTTGGATTTAGGGCTTAAATGGCCGCAAGACTCTGGGCGTCGAATCGACAACCTGTTGCGCCATCCGGAGTTCATTCAGTACTTTCATGCAGGGAATTATAAATACCCCATTGAAGTACCGTCGCCTACCAACCCCAACAAAACCTTTGAATACCGGATTATGCCGTATGGAGATGAGCACTTGTTGCTGATTGCTCGTGACATAACGCGGGTGTCCCAGCTTGAAGAAATGCGTAAGGACTTTGTTGCAAATGTGTCTCATGAATTGCGTACGCCGCTAACGGTCATTAACGGATACCTTGAAATTCTTCCTATTGATGAAGACTCCGATCCTTTCATGCAAAAAGCGATGAAAGAAATGACATCGCAAACCCACCGTATGCAAAACTTGATAGAAGACTTGCTGGTGTTGTCGCGCATTGAAGCAAGCTCGGAACGCATCTACGAAAATGTTGTGAATATTCCTGTGGTTCTTGCGCAAGTGGAAAGAGAAGCGCAGGCGCTTAATAAAGAGAAAAACCACACAATAAACTTCCACATCGACAAAGAACTCTATNTTTTCGGTGTAGAGACCGAACTGCGCAGCGCTTGCTCAAACTTGGTGTTCAATGCGGTGCACTACACACCTGCCGGTGGTGAAATTAATGTGTACTGGCGACGTAAACCCAATGGCGCGCAATTTTCTGTGGTAGATAACGGTGATGGTATTGAGCCAAATCATCTAAACCGCCTTACCGAGCGCTTTTATCGCGTGGATAAAGCGCGCTCTCGCAAAACCGGTGGCTCTGGCTTAGGTCTTTCCATTGTAAAACATGTACTAAGTCATCATAATTCCCGTTTAGATATAACCAGTACATTGGGTGAGGGCAGCAATTTCTCGTTTGTGCTGGATAACGAGTTGATTGCAGAGCAACTGTAACCCTAAGAGGCGAGAAGTGTTGGTGAGCAAAAAGCATGACAAGATGAAAGGGCAACGCTACCGCCTTTCAACGTTACTTTTAGTAATAGGCTTATTGTTACCATTTGGAGCCCTGGCTGATTTTCAAAATACTCAAAGCTCGTCATCTGCTTCTGGTAGCTATCAAGTACCTGCCTATGAACGTAAGCCTGGGGTGGCAGGAAAAATATCCTCTGTTGGCTCAGACACGCTGGCAAACTTAATGACCTTTTGGTCACAGGAATTCAAAACCCTTTATCCTCAGGTCGGCTTTCAAATACAGGCGTCAGGTTCATCTACCGCTCCGCCGGCACTTATTGAAGGTACTGCCACCATAGGCCCTATGAGCCGAGAACTAAAACCCAGTGAAATACGGGATTTTACGCGAACCCACGGTTACCCGCCTACGGTATTAAAAGTGGCAATGGATGCCATCGCCATTTTTGTGGATAGACGCAATCCGCTGCCGGGTATGACCCTTGAGCAAGTTGACGCGGTGTTTTCTGAAACCCAGTTTTGTGGCAGCAATACAGCCATTACCAATTGGTCTCAGCTCGGCGTTGACGATATAGGCTATCGTTCTCCTATCAGGCTGTACGGTCGAAATTCAGTATCGGGTACTTACGGCTTGTTTAAAGTGATGGCGCTGTGCGATGGTGACTTTAAGAATACGGTAAACGAACAACCTGGCTCTGCATCTGTAGTATTGTCCGTGGCCAGCGGTACAGGCGCGATTGGCTATGCCGCTTACGGCTATAAAACCGCAGGAGTTCGCGCTCTGCCTTTAGGTGAGTCGCTAGATAGCTTAATCCCTCTTTCTATTGATACGGTGCGCAACGAAACGTATCCGTTTGCCCGTTTTCTTTATTTAGTGATAAATAAAAAGCCTGGTGAGCCTTTACCTACTCTGGAAAGAGAGTTTTTGCGCTATATCTTGTCACAGGAAGGGCAGCAGCAGGTGTTAAGAGACGGATATTTCCCCATTCGTGAAGACGTACTGGTACGCCAACGCCGACTGCTTGACGAATAAAAAGTGCCATTCAGAATAACGCTAACCACTCTAATGCCGCTGAACAAATCAACAAGTTTTTTAGGTGGAAGCCTTTTTAAAGTCTACTTCACTCTACCTGCTATGTCATAATTGCGTCACAAATCAAAAGAGTATATTGACGAAAACTGACTAATTGGGATTGAAAGAAGGGGGCGGTTGACAAAAAATAGAGTCTACGTTCGGTCAATAAATTCAGGTTTTTACCAATTAAGTTTTGGAAAAATATACAAAAAACAAATCCCCAGTTGCCAAAGTAAGTCTTCTAAACGTTTTTTTAGCCCAAAATTGAACTTTTTCTATGAAACTTTTGTTACAGCGACTTAATGTAACAAATGTGTCATCTACCTCAGTTAAAGTTTCCGCGTTTTCAAAATCCATAACTATACCGTACCTGGAGAAACACATGGAACTTAAGCAACTTTTCAAGGCTTCAGCTATTGCTACTGCACTTGTTCTAGCAGGCTGTGGCGGCGATATTAATATCAGTGAAGGTGATATTGATAACAGCGTAACTAATAATAACGGTGGAAACACTGGTGGCGATACTGGTGGCGATACTGGTTCAGATGATACAGCTCCAGGTGAAGTAAGCTCTTTCCTAAGTGGTGAAGTTTCTGATGCGTTCGGCCAGTCGGTTGAAGTACGCGTTCTTTCTGGTCGTTTAACAGCTGATGATGCTGACGATCAAGGCGTTATCACGCTAACTAATGACACAGTGTGGGCACTTGAAGGTCCAGTATTTATTGGTAACGACAAAGCAGACAGCGTAACGCTAGCAATCGAAGAAGGTACAGTCATCTTTGGTCGCACTGGTGCAGATTACCTTGTAGTTAGCCGTGACTCTAAAATTGAAGCAGAAGGTACAGCATCTTCTCCAATCATCATGACTTCATTCAATGATGTTGTAGGCGACGAAGTTGGTGCTGGTCAATGGGGTGGTGTGGTTATTCTTGGTAACGGTACATCGACTAAATGCCCGCAAGACGGTTCTGATTGTGCGCTTCAGGTTGAAGGTGCAGAAGAGGGTGCAGTATTTGGTGGTACAGACGATACAGACAGCTCTGGTATCCTTAAATACGTAGTAGTGAAATACGCTGGTTTTGAAATTGCGCCAGACAACGAACTTAACGGTATTACATTTGGTGGTGTTGGCTCAGGTACAGAAGTTGATTATGTACAAGTACACAGCAACGCTGATGACGGTGTAGAATTCTTCGGTGGCGCGGTAAACGCGAAACACTTAGTTTTAACAGCTAACCAAGATGACTCAGTAGACTGGGACAACGGTTATAAAGGTAAGCTTCAGTATGTTTATGTTCAGCATGCCGCTGACAACTCTGACGCAAACCGCGGTATTGAAGGTGACGGCGACGGTGGTGACGGTCTAGAATTCTCTAAGCCAATGCTCGCTAACATGACAGTTATCGGTAACACTTTCGACACTGCTGACGCTGACTCTGAAGGTCTTCTACTTCGCGACCAAACTGGCGCAAACCTAATGAACTTCCTAATCACTGGTCCAGAAGCAATGGGCGAGTGTTTAGAAATGGACACAGACGAAACGGTTCAAGCTAACCTTTCTGACGGTGATCTAACCATGACTTACTCAGCGATTGCTTGTTCTGAGCCGTTCAACACGCCAGAGGGTGCAGTAGACCTTGAAACATGGTTCACAGGCCAAGAAGGTAATCAGCTAATCGCATTTGAAGACCGTGCAAATCTTGGTCTTAACCCAGACGGTACACTTACAGCAGAAAGTGCGCTTCTTACTGCTGGTGGCGACGCATCTACATTGCTTGATACTTTCTTTGAAGCAAACACATTCATCGGTGCGATTGGTGAAGATGACTGGCGTCAAGGTTGGGCTTTTGGTTTTGGTGGCGGTAACATCGAACTAGCACAATCTGCTTCTGGCTGTCCATCAGGTACAACGTCAATTACGCCAGTAGACGGTTCAACTACTACGTGTGAAGTGTCTGGTACTATCACGTCTGACCTAACGCTTACAGAAGGTAATTTCTACGCGCTTTCAGGTGCAGTATTCGTAGGTGGTGATAAAGAAAACAGCGCAACCCTTACTGTTGAGCCAGGCGTAACTGTTTATGGCGCATCTGGTAACGACTACCTAGTAATTAGCCGTGACTCAGAAATCAATGCAAACGGTACTGCTGAAAACCCAATTACTTTCACATCACGTGACCACGTTGTTGGCGGCCTTGAGGCGGGTGAAGCTGGACAATGGGGCGGCATGATCGTTCTAGGTAACGGCGAATCAACTAAGTGTCCTCAAGACGGTACAGATTGTTCACTTCAAGTTGAAGGTGCACAAGAAGGTGCAGTTTTCGGCGGAACTGACAACACAGATAGCTCTGGTACACTTCGCTACGTTCGCGTAATGCACGGTGGTTTTGAAATTGCACCAGATAACGAACTAAACGGTATTACGTTTGGCGGTGTGGGTTCTGGTACTACTGTTGAGTATGTACAAGTTCACAAAAACGCAGATGACGGTGTTGAGTTCTTCGGTGGTGCAGTAAACGTTAAGTATCTTACGCTAACAGGCATTCAAGATGACTCAGTAGACTGGGATAACGGCTACGTAGGTAAGCTTCAGTTTGTACTTGTTAAGCACGCTGAAGATAACTCTGATGCTAACCGCGCAATTGAAGGCGACGGTGACGGCGGCGACGGCACAGCGTTCTCTAACCCNATGGTTGCTAACATGACTATCATTGGTAACGAGTTCGACACTGCTGATGCAGACTCTGAAGGTGTTCTACTTCGCGACCAAACTAATGCACAACTTTACAACTTTGTTGTAACTGGTCCAGCGGGTATGGGTGAGTGTTTTGAAGCCGACTTAAGCGATGGCGATACTACGCTACTTGCTAACATGGATGGTACCAACACGCCTCAGCTTACTTTTGAAACATCTGTACTAGCGTGTGCTGAAAACATCAAAGACTCTGGCGACTTTAGTCAAGAAGATTGGTTCACTGCGCAGGCAGGTAACAGCCTACTTGATAACACTGCAACAGTACTTAACGGTATTTACACAGTAGATGCAACAGTAGCGACTGACGTATCGACGCTAGACAGCTTCTTCTCTTCAGTAGACTTTATCGGCGCAGTTAAAGACGCTGATAACGACTGGACTGCGGGATGGACTGTTGGTCTTGAATAAGACTCAGTTCGCATAGCTAAAAACAAGCAAGTGCGTTGCAAAAGTGGCGCACTTGCTTTTAAGTTTGTAAAACACGAATAATTATCGTGAAAGTATTCCTTTCTAAAGAGGTTCATCATGAACAGACCTGCTAACAGGTTTCTTCTAAAGCCCATTAGCTTAGCCGTTGCAGCAAGCATTTTGTTTCCAACGACTATAGCCAACGCTCAATCAAACGAAGAAGAAGTGATTGAGGAAGTTGTCGCTACCGGTACGCGCTTAAAAGGTACCGCGACAGCAGTAATGGAAGAACGTAAAAATCAAGCCTTCGTAGCTGACATCATGGGTGCTGAGCAGATAGCTCGTACTGGTGACAGTGACGCTGCGGGCGCACTTCGCCGTGTAACTGGTCTAACACTTGTAGATGGTCGTTTCATCTATGTTCGTGGCCTTGGTGAGCGTTACTCATCAACACAATTAAACGGCGCAATCGTGCCAAGCCCAGATCCAACGCGTAACGTTATCCCTCTCGACTTGTTCCCGTCGAGCATTATCGAAAGCCTTGCGGTTCAGAAATCGTATTCACCATCTATGCCCGCGGCATTCGGTGGTGGTAACGTAAATATCCGATTGAAATCTATACCTACACAGCGTGTTTTCAACGTATCGGCTGCGGTTGGTATCGATACGGAAAACTCTGGTGATGTGTTAGATTATGCTGGTGGTGGACGCGATTGGACAGGTGAAGACGACGGTACTCGTGGCGTTTCAGCAGCTATTCAAGAACGTTGGGATTCAAAAAATTTCTTAGACGATCTTGAGCCAGAAGAAGCATTAGAACTATTCAAAGGTGTTAATAGAGAATACGGGCTAGAAAGAGAGTCTGCCGATCCTGACATGCGCGTTAATGTCACTTATGGTGACAGCTATGATTACGATGACGACTGGCGCTTTGGCTTTTTGGTAACTTCACGTTATTCAGCCCAAACCCGCTCTTCTGAAGAATACGAGCTACAAGACCCTGACTTAGTCGGCGATGACATTATCAATGTACGCTTCTTTGATGATATCCAAGGTACAGAGCAAACGGTGACTTGGTCTTCACTATTAACACTAGGTGTAGACTATAACCGTCAACATCGTATTGATTATAGCCTTATCGTGCTAAACGATACGCGCGACGAAATCCGCGAGATGTTCGGTAATACTGAAAACCTGAACCAAGCAGAAGGCTTGCGTATTAGAGATATTGATGTTCAGTACGAAGAACGCTCGCTATATACCAATCAACTTAAAGGCCAGCATACAATCCCAGAGCTAAACTTCATGGGTATTGACTGGACATACTCATTAGGCCGCTCGGTACGCTATGCGCCAGGTAACTTCAATGCACGCTTCGTTATGGAAGATGTGAATGAAGATGGTATTTTTGACGATGAAAACGAAATCTTCTTATCTGATGCACAAACTGCTGCTCGTTATACTTTCCAAAATCTTCACGACCGCTTGGAGAACTTTGGCTATAACGTGACTTACCCGATGACAATGGGTAAGTGGGAAACTGAGTACAAAGTGGGTGCAAGCTTTGTAACCAAAACTCGTACTGCAGAAAACCGCCGTTTCGATATCAATACGTTAGGTGTTGAAGACCGTTCAATATTAGATGGTAACGACTTTAGCGAAATCTTCAGCGACAGCGTTTTAGACACCCTGTCTTTGTCTAGCCGACCTATCATTCGTGATACGACTATTGCTGGTGATGACTATGTAGCGGGTCAAAAAATTGATGCGTACTATCTAGAAGCTGATTTCTTCTATGACAACAAGTGGCGTTTCACTGGTGGTGCCCGTTATGAAGACTTCCGTCAGGTAGTGGCGCCATTGGATCCGCGAACAAACCAATTTGACTTGAGTGATGAAGCAGATCGTTCACAGCTAGCGTTTCAAGAAGACGGGTTTTATCCAGCGCTTGCTGTAACTTACTTCTTAGAAGACGATATGCAGTTAAGAGCGAGCATCGGTCAAACAGTTGTGCGTCCTGATCTTCGTGAAGTGTCATCAGCAACTTACCTAGACCCATTAACTAACTTCCCGATTGCAGGTACACCTGGTGTAAGCACAACAGATATCATTAACTATGATTTACGTTGGGAATGGTACCGTGAAGCAGGCAACAACGTATCGGTAGGCTTATTCTACAAAGACATGGAAGCGCCAATTGAATCGGTACAGTCTCCAGCTCAGGATGGTCCACCGCTAATTCGTATTGCTAACGCAGAATCTGGTGAGGTTTATGGTGTCGAAGTTGAATTCCTACAAGATTTGGCCTTTATTGGTGACGGTATCTGGGACAACTTGTTTACTACAGGTAACATCACTGTCAGTGATTCTGAAATCGTATTAGATCGTCAGAATATTGTTGAGCAAACCGGTGTTTCTGCGGCGATTACTAATGTTGAGCGTCGTATGACGGGTCACTCTCAGTATGTACTTAACATGCAGTTGGGTTATGACTCAGATAACGGTGAACACTCTGCCTCACTCGTCTACAACGTATTTGGTGAGCGTATTCTAATTCCGGGTATCGACGGTTTCGACGATAACTTCGAACAACCATTCCATTCACTTGATATGGTGTACAACTATTACCCAGACTTTAATAGCACTGTCACATTACGCGTTCAAAATATTCTAGGTGAAGATCGTGAAATTGAATTCAATGATACGTTGCTTAGGTCGGAGACAAGGGGTACAGGTATTAGGTTGTCATATAAATATGACTTCTAAACCTTAACTTATTACAAAGGCCGCTAACCAGCGGCCTTTTTTATGTGCAATAGATGACACTTTTGGTCTATTTATGACAGTTTCGTAATAAAACTGTCACAGAAAACTCCTATCCTACGCGCAGAAATTTATAGTCGGATACAACCGATTTCTTTTAACTTTAAAGGTTTGAATGTATGAAGCTTATCAATGCCTTGCTTGTGGCAGGTGCGCTAGCAGCGACACCCGTGCTTGCACAAGACGATGAAGTCTTAAAACCCGTTGTCGATGAGGCAGCGAAAATAAACGAGTCGATGAAGTCTTAAAACCCGTTGTCGATGAGGCAGCGAAAATAAACGAGTCAGCGGCGAAATCGCAAGAAAAGATTAACGGTATTACCGACCAAATCGACAGCAAACTTCAACAGTTCAAAACATTGATGAAAGAAATCGAAGGCCTTGAGGTTTATAACACTCAGCTTCGTAAGCAAATCAATAACCAAGAACAAGAAATGGCAGACCTAAATGCTGCTATCGATGAAGTGTCTGTTGTTGAGCGTCAAATCACGCCACTAATGATGCGCATGATTGACGGCCTAGAGCAATTTGTTGCGCTAGACGTACCATTCCTTCCAGAAGAGCGCGCAAATCGCGTTGCTGACCTTCGCGCTATGATGGACCGTGCCGACGTTGCTGCGTCTGAGAAATTCCGCCGCGTAATGGAAGCGTATCAAGTAGAGATGGACTACGGCCGCACTATGGAAGCGTACAGCGGTATTCATTCAATTAACGGTCAAGAGCGTGACGTTGAATTCCTACGCCTTGGTCGCACAGCGCTAATTTATCAAACACGTGATGCAAGCATGCAGGGTGTTTGGAACAAGCAAACTCGTCAGTGGGAAGAGCTTGATAGCAGCTACCGTACACAAATTACAAAAGGTCTGCGCATGGCGAAGAAGCAACTTGCACCAGACTTGCTAATGCTGCCAGTGGCAATTACAGACTAAGAGGTTGATGAGAATGTTTAACACAGTAAAACGTATCGCTGTTGGTCTAGCAGCCCTTAGCATCAGCGTTGGTGCTTTCGCACAAAGCGACCGTGCCATGGACTTAGACGCACTTCTTAAGCAACTAGAAGAAGGTCAGTTCGCACAGTCTCTGCAAAACAAACAGCGTGAGCGTGATTTCCAAGCGCAACGTGCAGAGCAAGATCGCATTCTTCGCGAAACTCGTGAGAAGCGCGACCAGATGCTTGCGCAATCTGAAAAGCTTGAAACTCAGTTCGAAGAAAACGAATTCAAACTAGCAGATCTTAACGGTGCACTAGACACACGTCTTGGTTCACTTAAAGAGCTATTCGGTGTACTTCAGCAAATCGCTGGCGACACCAAAAACAAATTCTATAACTCAGTGGTTTCTGCACAAATCCCTGGCCGTGCTGACTTCCTTGATAAAATGGCACAAGATATGGGTTCAAGCTCAAAACTTGCATCAATTGAAGAAATTGAGCGCGTTTGGTTTGAAATGCAACGCGAAATGACTGAAGCCGGCAAAGTCACTACGTTCAAGACAGACGTTGTTGAAGCGGGCGGTGAAAAAGTGAATAAGTCTGTTGTTCGCGTAGGTCCTTTTGCACTTGTTGCTGATGGTAAATACCTAGAGTACAACGGTGTAACAGGTACAGTATCTGAACTTGTACGTCAGCCTGCTGACCGTTACATGGATTCTGCTGCTGAACTACAAGCATCAAGCGGTGAATTAGTGCAGTTCGGTATCGACCCAACGGGTGGTTCAATCCTAGGTCTTCTTGTTCAAGCGCCTAACCTTCAAGAGCGTGTAGAGCAGGGCGGTGTTGTAGGTTACATCATTCTTATCGTTGGTGCATTCGGTCTTCTACTTGCCCTTGAGCGTCTTGTAACGCTGACGCTTATTCGCATGAAAGTGAACAAACAGCTTAAGAGCAAAGAAGTAAACACAAACAATCCGCTTGGCCGTGTACTTAAAGTACGTGACGAGCACCCAGACGCCGACGTTGAAGCACTTGAACTTCACCTTACAGAAGCGATTTTGGGCGAAGTGCCTAAGTTAGGTCGTAACCTAACTATCATTAAGATTATCTCTGTTGTAGCACCGCTTATGGGTCTACTAGGTACGGTAACCGGTATGATCAACACCTTCCAGGCTATCACGTTGTTTGGTACGGGTGACCCGAAACTGATGGCAGGTGGTATTTCAACAGCACTTGTAACAACAGTACTAGGTCTAGTTGTAGCGATTCCAATGACACTGCTTTATGCAATGCTTAACACACGTTCTAAGAACATTGTGTACATCCTACAAGAACAGGCGTCTGGCGTAATTGCAGAGCGCGCTGAGCGAGGCTAATCATGATCGAGTTTCTAGAAGCAATTCGCGATTTCACAGAAACAGGTGGCCAGGTTCTCCTGGTCATCGGTCTGCTGATATTCGTTATGTGGCTTTTGATCCTCGAGCGTGCGATGTATCTGATGCTTTGGCACAAGCAAGCCAAGAAAGAAGCGATAGCAATGTGGACAGCACGTGCCGATCGCTCTTCTTGGTTCGCAGAGCAGGTTCGTCAGAAAACAATTTCACAGTTAACCATGCGCCTAAACGGCAGCATCCCAATTATCCAGTCACTGGTTGCGCTTTGTCCGCTGCTAGGCTTGATGGGAACGGTTACCGGTATGATTGAAGTGTTCGATGTAATGGCGATTGCGGGCTCAGGTAATGCTCGTTCAATGGCGTCAGGTGTATCGAAAGCCACTATCCCCACAATGGCGGGCATGGTTGGCGCACTTTCAGGCGTATTCGCCGCTACTTGGTTAACTCGTATGGTGAAATCAGAACGCACGCATCTTGAGGATGCATTGATTATTCAACGTTAATGCTAGCTAAGCGTTAAGGTAAGGTATTTATTATGAAGCAGCACTTTCAAAACTTAGTCGATGAAGAAGAAGCAGCCATCGACATGACGCCCATGCTGGACGTTGTATTTATCATGTTGATCTTCTTCATTGTGACTGCGTCATTTGTGAAAGAAGCGGGTATCGATGTTAACCGTCCAGAAGCAGCAACTGCTGTGAAAAAGGACCGCGCTAATATCCTTATCGCTATTTCAGATAAAGGCGAAATTTGGATTAACAAACGCCGTATCGACGTTCGCGCAGTACAAGCGAACATTGAGCGTCTTCGCGCAGAAAACCCACAGGGTTCTGTTGTAATTCAGGCTGACAAAAAAGCCACAACAGAAACCCTGATCAAGGTTATGGACGCGTCGCGAGCCGCTGGCGTTTACGATGTTTCGATTGCAGCCCAAGAGCAATAAATCATGCCACGATATTTAATCGCATTTGTTATTTCCCTTGCGATCACGTTAGGCCTGTTCTTCTTGATGCAATCGCTTATCAAGATGGGTGGCAGCGCACTAACTGAGCCGCCTAAGGGAAGCGTGCTTGACTTCGTAAGGGTTAAGCAGGATGAACAGGTTGAGAAAAAAGATCGTAAGCCGAAGAAGCCACCTAAGCCTGAAGAGCCGCCACCGCAAATGGAGCAGCCTCAAATGGACTCACCTTCTCCAGATGCAGAAGGTACGTCAATGGACTTTGGTGCTGAAGTAGGAGACGACATCTCGCTAGAAGGCGGGTTGGCCCTCGAATCCGGTGACGGTGAATATCTTCCTATTGTTAAGGTTGCGCCAGTGTATCCACGACGTGCACTTCAACGGGGTATTGAAGGTTTCGTTATTGTTGAATTTACAGTAACTAAACAAGGTGCAGTACGCGACCCAATTGTTGTTGAAGCTAACCCTTCAGGTATTTTTGAACAAGCGGCGATTGATGCGGCAATGAAGTTCAAATATAAGCCTCGAGTGGTAAATGGCGAAGCAACGGAAGTGTCTGGTGTACAAAACCGTATTACGTTCCAAATTGACGGGTAACAGAACATGATGAGAAAACAGACGAATACATTGCTTAGTGCACTGGCGTTTGCATTTGCATCGGCCACAGTATCTGTACCTACTATGTTCATTGCTTCTAACGCTACAGCGCAAGAGGCTGAGCAGCAAGATGGACAAGAGATAAAAGCTAGCGATAAGCAAACCCGTCGCGTGCCTACGCTTCGCGGTAAAGTCTACGAGCAGCTAGCCCGTGCACAAACGGCAGCTGATGAAGCGGGCAATGTAGAAGAAGCTATTTCCATTTTGAAAGAAGTGGAAGATAAGTCTCATTCTATGAACGCCTACGAAAAAGCGATGATGTACAACTTTTTCGGCTTCATTTATTACAACAACGAAGACTATGCAAAAGCGTTGGAGTCGTTTGCCAAGGTAGTAGAGCAACAGCCTATTCCTGAAAAGTTCGAAATGACTACACTTTTCAGTTTGGCGCAGCTTAACCTTATGCAGGATAATTACGACGATACCATCACTTACTTAGAGCGTTGGGAAAGTCTAAACACCGGTCCAGTACCTGTAAAAAACAAGGTGATAAAGGCCCAAGCGTACTATCAAAATAAACAGTACGACGAAGCGGCAATGTGGATTTCTGAAGCCGTTGCTGATCACGAAGCAGAAGGCATGATCCCTGATGAAGGTTGGTTAATTCTTCAACGTGCTATTTTCTATGAACTAAAGCAGCCTCAAAAGGTTAAAGACGTTCTTATTAAAATGGTGAAGTTGTTTGACGAACCTAAGTATTGGATCCAGCTAGCCGGTATGTACGGTGAGCTAGGTGAAGAGCGTAAGCAGTTGGCTATCATGGAAACCGCTTATCAGCGTGGTTTTGTTAATACGTCAGCTGACGTGTTCAACATGGCGCAGCTTTATTACTATCACCGTGTACCTTATAAAGGTGCTAAGTTGATGGAACAAGCGATGAACGATGGTGTGCTTGAGAAAAACTTGCGCAACCTTAAGTTCTTAGGACAAAGCTGGTCACTTGCTAAAGAGCAAGACAAAGCAATTCCAGTAATGATGCAAGCGGCTGAACTGTCTGAAGATGGCGAGCTAGACGCGCAGTTAGCGCAAATTCTTCTTAATGAAGAGCGTTTTGATGACGCAATAGCAGCGGCTGATCGAGCGGTTGAAAAAGGTGACTTAAGAAACCCTGGTTTGGTTCACTTGATTAAAGGCATGGCGCTGTATAATAAAAAGCAGTATGCACTTGCGCTAAATCAGCTTGCAGAAGCGGAAAAGCATCAGAAAAGCCGTGCTATGGCACAGCAGTGGAAACAGTTTGTTCAAGGCGAAAAGCGTCAGGCAGACGCCATTGCAGCTGAGCTAGGTACAAGTTAAGTATCGTACTTTCGTTAATACATCATTTAAAAGGGTCGAATAATATTCGACCCTTTTTTATGCGCTAGGGAAAAGTACTTGAGGCAATAAGTCAGACACCGAGGCCATCTTTCCTTCTGCCTCTAACTGGTTCCAATAGCGTTTGGTTTCTAAAACCTCTTCCTTTATTGAAAGAAAGCAGTCGACCAATACGGGATCAAAGTGCTGGCCTGAACCTCGTTTAAGATGATCAAAAGCATCATCGTCAGCCCACGCTTTTTTATAAGGCCTTTTCATTGTAAGAGCGTCGAAAACATCGGCGATAGCTACGATACGTGCACTTTCAGGTATCGCCTCTTCCCTTAATCCTCTTGGATAGCCTGTGCCATCCCACTTTTCGTGATGACATAAAGCAATCTCGGCTGCGAGGTTAAAGAGCGGGGTATCACATTGAGACAGTATTCTGTGCCCTATTTCAGCATGAGAGCGCATAACCTCCATTTCGCTCAAAGATAATCGCCGAGGTGCTTTTAATATTGCGTCTGCAATACCTATTTTGCCTGTGTCATGCATTGGAGCAGCTTGCGCGAGCAGGCACGCTTTTTCGAAAGGCCAACCGTGAGCCAGAGCAAGACATTGGCTGTAAGCTGCCATCCGCCAAATATGATGACCGGTGTCGGTATCATTGTAATGACCAGCGGCAGCTAGCATGCTGATTGCGCTTTGTTGGCTTTTACTTAGTTCCTTAGTACGCGCCGCTACAAGGTTTTCAGCCGTCCGCATTTGATGGGCTAAACTAATGTGGGTTTTAACGCGAGCGAGGGTGATACTCGGTGATACGGGTTTGGTTATGTAGTCTACTGCACCTAGTTTGAAACCTTTTTCTTCGTCCTCTCCTTGAGTTAAGGCTGTAACAAAAATAACGGGTATATGGCTAAGCGCCTCGTTAGCTTTGAGCTTTTTACATACCTCAAAACCGTCCATACCGGGCATCATTATATCCAACAATATAAGGTCGGGAGTAAACTGCTGGGTAATCTTAAGTGCTATTGTTCCCGAAGGCGCAACCTTTACATCATAGTAAGGGCCTAAAATGCCTAATAGAATATCGATATTTGCGGGCTCATCATCAACCACTAATATGCTAAATCTATGTGCTTCACTACGTTGATTATTCATCGGTAATATCGCCTATAAGTTGCGTAATAACCCCTTGAGCACTTTCGAAATCGTAAATGGTAGCAAGCTGTTTCAATCGGTTAATTTTATGTGCATAGACCGACTCGCTGTAATTGGCAGCCAATACATTGATGTATTCAACCGCTTTCGCGTCATAAGATTGAAGCGCCTGCTCAACGTTGCGTAGGGTCGATAGCATGGAGGATTTATCTAGGTTAGTACCGCTTTGATGGATATTGTCGGTGTCGTTTTTATCGATAGTGTGAGCAATTAGGCGTAGCGTTGCATCTAGCTGAAACGATAAGTTTGTTACGTGTCTTGCATTAACAGCTTCATTTCTCTCTTGTGCTTCTATAAGAGGAAGCAGGCTTTGCTCAAGCGTTGTGGCGCCAATAAGCTGAGCATCTTCAAGCAGAGAGGTTAACAGTTTCGACGTGTTCGTCTGTGTATGAAAAATATCGAGCAAGTCAGACATAACACCACGCTGACTGTAGGTTTTATAAAACGTTAGTAGTGACGAGATAAACTGGCTCATCTCGTCCGGAGGGGTTATTTCAATGTAACCTGAATGTATGTGAATATCGATGGTATGAACGATTTCATCCGCGGTAGCGGGTTTGACTAAGTGCTGACACATACCGGCGGTAAGCGCGCTTTCAGAAGCCTCCTGAGACTCATCGGCACTAAGCGCAATAATTGGCGTATACCAGTCTGTTTTCTGAGTAAGTTGTTCTGCAACTTCATAGCCCGATATGCCGGGTAAGTAGCAATCCAAGAGTATAGCGTCAAATTTGCTCATTTCGCATAACGCAAGTGCCTGCTCACCTGATGAAGCAACAGCAACATTAATACCTAGATCAGAAAGTATTTGCTGGCTAATCTCTACACTAATTGCGTCGTCATCTACCACAAGCACATGTTTGTTTAAAAGGCGTCTGGTTCGCCCTTTTCGACTTTCAAGGCCTTCTAGTGTCCGCTTACTGAGTGATAGTTGAGCTGGAGATAGTGTTGAAATAAGTTCTGTGTCGGTAAACGGAAGCTCAATGATATTTATATTTTGAACAAGGGCACTTCCCATTCGCTTTTGCACGTCTTGCTTGTTGAGGGGACTGATTAATGTAGTAAGGTTTAACGACTGATATTCACCAAACTGCATGTGTTTAATGAAGCTATTCCAGCTTTGCTCGTCATCCGGTAAAAAAGCGATAGTTTGAGAGGCTTTACTCGGCAATAGCCCTTCAACTTGGTCGATTATTTGGCAGCGAATGTTATGTCTGTTCAATGTTGCCGCAAGTATATCGCATCCTTGGCTCACACTTTGGTGCGTTTGAATACACAGTACATTGTCTGGAACCGATACGGGAAGTTGAGGGCCTGTATCAGGGCCTTCATCAGAACAGACAGGTAATGCAAAGGAAAAACAGCTTCCCTTGTCTACCTCGCTTTCCAAGGTTAAGTCACCACCCATCAGTTCAACCAGACGCTTACATATCGCAAGGCCAAGGCCGGTTCCCCCATACTCTCTGGAAATGGATGCATCAGCCTGAACAAAGGCTTTGAAAAGTTTTGATTTTACTTGCTCACTGATACCCATACCGGTATCGGAAACACTGAATACTAATTGATTTTCACGCTTTTCAACCGTCAGTATCACGTGGCCGTTGGCGGTAAATTTTATAGCATTACTTAAAAGGTTGAGCAGTACTTGGTATATCTTTTCGCTGTCGCCGCGGCATTGCAAATTAGTATCGCACCGAATATCGAAAAGCAATTGAAGCTGCTTTTGTTGCGCCTTTACTTGAAAGACTTGAGCGAGTTTATCGATGATTTTTGTTAAGCTGAAGGGCTCATCAACTATTTCTATTTTATCTGCTTCCACTTTAGAAAAATCGAGAATGCTATTCATCAGGTCTAACAATGCTGTAGAGCTGCGCTGCACTTTTTCTAAATATTGCTGACGCTGTTCATTGTTGTTGGATTCTAGGGCAAGGTGGGTGAGGCCGATAATGGCGTTCATAGGCGTTCTTATTTCATGGCTCATTGTGGCAAGGAAGTCGCTTTTTGCCTTGTTAGCACTTTGGGCTTCGTCGTACGCTTTTTGGAGTTTTTGCTCAATGGCTTTTTGGCCGCTTATGTCGTTGAATACGCCCACATGTCCATCGGGTTTTCCTTCTTTATCGAGCAGAGGAACTGCAACAATAGATATGGGAAAAAGGCGGCCCCGTTTATCGGTAAAAAAGTCTTTATAAGACGTATAAGACTGACCGCTTCGGATAGTGAGGTTAACTGGACATTGCTCTCTAGGAAGGAGGGTTCCATCCCCTTTTTGATAATGGACCGTGTCGTGAAAACGTCGGCCTTGTAATTCGTCAAGCGACCAACCTAATAATCGCGAGGCAGCGGGATTGAGAAACTGTGTTGTACCTTCACCGTTTACGGCATACACACCCTCGCCGATGCTATCAGTGATACTTCGATAGAACGCGCGCCCTTCGGAAAGTCTCGTCTCTAATCGCTTTTGTTCTGATATATCGGTGGCAATAGCAATAAGGTGGTCTACCCGCGGCGGCGACTTAAAGACGGGAACCAGAGTGGCAAATACGTACCAAGGCTCGCCCAACTTAGTCAGACTATGTACTTCGCCTTGCCAGGTTTGGCCTTGAGATAGCGAAACAAAAATATCTGATTTTTCCTGCTCGGACATATTGGTAATATCGAATGCGGAGATATTTTCCCCAATTATCTCGTCAATTGAAAAACCAGATAGTTGGCTGCACTTGTCATTAGCGCTTAGAATTTTACCGTTTACGTCCATTGTCGCAACAATGCCGTGTTTATCCATGGCCTGCCGCTGTAAAAGCTGCGCGCTCATGTGAACTCTCCTACAACAATGTTGAATTGCAGGACAGAACTACGGCTAGTTTTGACAGACAATGTCATAAATTGCATATGTGCAACAAAAGTGAATGGGGTATAGATAAGTTATAGTCTGTACCGCGCTTATTTCCAATGAAATCAGATTATCCTTTGGTAGCAATAACCTGATTTTTCAATGGAAAACGCGTAAAACTAGGTATTAAGCGCCGCGCTGAATGTGCGGCGCAAGTGGGGGAGTCATTAAGCCGAACGAAGCTCTCTACGTAGAATTTTTCCGACGGTAGATTTTGGTAGCTCGTCAAGTATCGTGATCGACTTAGGGATCTTGTAATTTGTGAGGTGCTGTTTACAAAAATCAATGACGTCTTGTGTTGATACATCGCTTGAAACAGTAATAAATGCACACACTCGCTCACCGGTCTTTTCATCGGGTTTACCCACAACTGCGGCTTCCATCACGCTAGGGTGCGTTGTAAGAACATCTTCAACCTCGTTTGGATAGACATTAAACCCAGAGACAATAATCATATCCTTTAAACGGTCTACAATTTTAATTGCCCCAGACTCGGTGCGAATGCCAATGTCCCCGGTTTTAAAGAAGCCATCTTGGGTCATGACTTTGGCAGTTTCGTCGTCTCGGTTCCAATAACCCAGCATA
>JGI11800J13271_1000016_pt1 | contig 18379 bp, 20 predicted proteins | sample DeeseametaMP2633_FD_13271 | JGI IMG/M metagenome (IMG submission 13271)
AAGCCGCGAATCCGCCGAGATCCGTGGGGCAGCCGATGCGGAAGCGATTGCGATCTATGCGGGCTCCTTCGGCAGGGACAAGGATTTTTACCGCTTCTCCAGAACGCTCGAAGCCTACGACAAGTTCATTGATGAAGGCACGACGTTGATTTTGCCTGCCGATTCCGAACTCCTTCAGTATTTGGATCCACGAAACGCTCTGAAACTTCCTCAATCGTCGACCACGACTGCCGGATCGCCCAAGGTGACCGCGGATTCGGAGCGCGACAGATGACGGACGAGGATGTGGCAGAATCACCAAAGTCCCCTCCGGCGGCGGACGATGACAGCGGAAAAAATGTCCGCGACGTCGCGATCAAATCGAAGCTCCTTGTTCGCGCCATTGCGGAGGGTGGGCGGTTCGCATTTGCAGACTTCAAGGTCGCTCTTGGCCACCTAAGGCCCGGCCCTCTGCTTGCGGGTGCGGTGATGCTGATAGCTATCGGCTATGCTTTGACCGGCGTCTATTCGGTCGCGCCTGGAGAAGCTGCGGTTGTGCGCCGCTTTGGTGCGATTGTCCAACCCAGTGTTGAACCGGGACTCCACTATCGGCTACCGTGGCCGATCGATCGCGTGGATATCGTCGATGTTACCAGTGTCCGACGTGAGCAAGTAGGCATAAGCGCTCCCGAAGAAGAGCACATACATCCTGAACCTCCGGCGAAACTTCAGGCGCTCTCCGGCGATACCAATGTTGTCGATGTAGAAGTCATCGTGCAGTATCAGGTGCGCGAGCCAGCCAACTACATACTGAGCGTCGAATACGCTCCGTATCGCATCGTCCGAGACGCACTCCGGGCATCAGTCACCAGGCTGGTAACGCGTCTGCCGGTTGATGCATTGCTAACCAGCGGACGGCAGTCCTTGCAACAAGCCATCCGCGAGGAGACGCAATCGCGTCTGGATCAGTATCGGACCGGCCTCGTTATCGTCGGCGTTGATCTGCAGAAAGCGTTCCCTCCTGCCAACGTCGCGGATGCCTTCACAGCCGTCAATACCGCGCGCGAGGAAAAGGCCCGTCTGATCAATGAGGCACGAGGATATGCGAACAGCCTCGTCCCAGAGGCCAGAGGCCAGGCACAGCAGCTGAAGGCACAGGCTGCCGCTTACCGATCCGCCGTTCTGGCGCAGGCAAGCGGAACGGCACGCGCCTTCGATCTTCTTTGGGACGAGTATCGAAAGAACGCAGAAGCATACGGCGAAGATGTGACCCGATATCGGATGTATCTTGAGACCATCGAGAAGATCATGCCTCGAGTGCAGGTTTATGCTCTGGATACCGCGAAAGGCGGCAGCTTCAACCTGAGACTTTATGGCGCTCAGAATGGCGCACCAACAAACGGTGAGGCAGCGCGCTAGCCATGGCGGATGGTTGGCGTCAGATTTGGTCCGATTTTCGCGATAGCCTCAGAGGAAAGCCATCGAAACCGGACAGCGATCGCACGGTCGAACCTCCAGAATCGGCTGACAGCCGGGCTACGATCGCACCCGGTCCACCAATTGCCACTGCCTCGCCAAAACCTCCTGCGTCCGATCCGGCCGCAGCGAATTCGAGTCCCGATGACTCGGAGCAGCTCACCCGCCAATTGACGGAAAGCGCACCGTCGGAGACAGAATCGACGGCAGACTCAGATCAGGCTCAGCCGGCGCCAGCACGGCGACCGACACTGGGTCAGTATGTGGCGAGCATTTTCGCGATCACGACCATTCCCGCCGCGCTCGTCTTCTTCTCGTCGGACTATTTCGCCGACATGACACTCCCATCTCCTCCGGCCCCCAACGTCGTCGCGACATTCGAGGGGGGGCAGATAACCCTTGAAGACATCGAAGCTCACCTGAATGTGCTCTCGTCGTCCACCAGCAGCCCTGGTCCCATGTCGCAGGAGGCGGTTCTTGAGACGGTTGAAGATCTCGTATCCGATCAACTTATTCTCCGATGGGCAGCTAGTCGAAAGCCGGAAGCCGACGAGAGCTTCCAACATGCGATCAAACACATAAATGAAAATCTCAATCTCGAATCCTTCGCGGACCAGCTTCATACCGAGCGCATCTCAATCTCCGAGAGCAGCATCCGCGAATATTACGATAAGAACAAAGCGCGCTATGAAGGACGTAGCTTTACCGAGGTGCGCGATGAGATACGGCGGACCCTGGTTGCCGAGCAGGAACCCGCTTTTGTCGAAGACTATTTAGAGAAGCTGCGAACGAACGCATCGATCACTCGCAGTTTCGATCTCCTGGATGTACCAGCTCCGAGCCAGGAGGAGCTTGAGACCTACTACCGACAGAACATCGACCAATTCAAATTGCCACGCCGCGCCATCGTTGATGAACTGGAGTTTAGTGCATCACAATTCGGCCCGAAGGCCCAACAAGAGGCGGCCAGCGCCTTACTGGGCATCCAAGGCGGTGCAACATTCCAGGCGACAGCAGGGCGATTCTCGACGGCGCGTTTTTCATCCCGGGCGGAGGTGCCCGAAGGCAGCAAGAACCCCGATTGGGACAAAAACGTCTTCGCACTGGTTCCCGGGGAACTGGCGAGCGTGTTTCAGGCAGGCGGATCGTATTACGTCGTCCGCCTTCAGGAGGTCATGCCTGCAGGCGCAAAGAGCTTCGCCGAAGTCCGTCCGACAATCATGACAACCGTGCGCACGCAAAAGGAACAGCAATGGTTCGCGGACAACGGCGAAAAGACGCTCTTCACGATCAAGGGACAGCGCTACAGCCTTCGCGATTTCTACAAGGAATACGAGGAAGCCTCACTTCGCGACCAGTTCGAAGGGGCAGAGGGCCTCAAACGTTTGGCAAACGCGCTGATTGATCGCATGCTCCTGGTATCGGACACCTATGACAGGTTGCTCGACGTCGCAAACAAACCCCTTGCCGACGAAACGCGACTCCGTCTGCTGCGGCAAATGATGGAGCAGGAGGAGGTGGACGACCGGATCGAAGTCAGCGACGAGCAAATTCAAGCATTCTACTCCGACAATCGCGATCGCCTTGTGAGTCCTCCGAAGTCGAGAATCCGTTATGTCCGTATCGGTCTTGGCTCAAGCGAGGCGGACGTGAGTCGTGCACGCGAACGTTCAGACGAAGCCTATATGAAGCTGACCGGAGCTGTCCCGGGGCCGGACTTCGCCTCGGTGGCGCAAGAGTATTCCGAGGATGTCGAAACAGCTTCAAAGGGTGGCGAGTTCCCTGGTTGGATCGGCGAAAGCGGGGATCCCCTAAGCGAACTGATGAGCCACCCATTCCATGAAGCGATTCAAGACATGGAGCCGGGAAAAGTAGGCAAACCATTCGAGTTGGGAGGCAGCATCTACATCGTGGAAGTGACAGAACGAACTTCGCCGCAGCAGTTAACACTTGACGAGGCAAAGCCCTTTATCGAGGAGTACCTGACCAACCAACAGCATCGCTCTATGGCCGAGGAATTGCAGAGGCGGCAACTCCAAGAAGGCAAGGTGCAATTGTATCCGCAGGTTCTGGAAGAATATCTCACGCGCGCGGCCTCTCGGGACCAACCGACATAGCAGTAGCGAAGAATCTCTCAAAGCCGCTTGACCCTCTAGCTGCTATAGGTCCTATGACTTAGTCCCTGCGAGACAGGAGACATCGAGATGACCGCTGCAGCACGCCGCACCCGCTTTCGGGTTGAAGGCATGGATTGCGCAAGTTGCGCCGCCAAGATCGACAAAGCGGTCCGACGAATACCGGATGTCACAGATGTGAACGTATCGGTTGTTGCTGGCACCATGAGCGTTGAACACGGAGACAAGCTCGATCTCGACACACTGGCCCAAAAGGTCAACCGGCTAGGCTATAAGGCCACACGCCTTGGTGCGGTGAAGAAGTCGAAGGCTGCGGAGCCCGCCCAAGGTCAAGACCGAATGTCCGACCATTCGGACCATGACCACGACCACGCCGATCACGATCATTCGGACCATGACCATGCCGGCCATGCGCACGGGCCGGACGGCAAGCACGATCATGCCGACCATGACCACGATCACGCCGGACACGACCATTCCGGCCATGACCATGCAGGACATGTTCACGGGACGGATTACAAGCACGATCATGCTGATCGCGATCACGCGGGGCGCAGTCATTCAGGCCAAGATCGCGCCGCGCCTGGTTACATCGAGGAGACTGCGTCGGCAGGCGCGCATCAGACCCGCTTTCGCGTCGCCGGCATGGATTGCGCGAGCTGTGCGGCAAAGATCGACACGGCAGTGCGCCGTATGCCGGATGTCACTGATGTGAAGGTATCAGTTGTTGCTGGCACCATGACCGTCACGCACGGGAGCAAGGCTGACCTCGACGAACTTGCCCGCAAGGTCACCAGCCTTGGCTACAAAGCCGCGCCGATAGGCCCTGCGGGACAAAAGCCGGCCACCGCCCCCTCAAACCATGTCCATGGGCCGGATGGTAGGCATGACCAGACACTGACAGGAAGCGGGATCACTACCGAGGCGCCTGATGCCCTGGAAGGCATGCACGGCCACGATCACGGGCCGCAGGACGGACCCTGGTGGAAAACATCTAAAGCGCAATTGACGATCATCTGCGGCATCGCGCTGGCCGTCGCCTTTGGGCTTTCGCAGGTTCTTCCGCAGACCCAGCCGTGGGGCTTCATCGTTGCAATGGCCGTCGGGCTCATACCAATTGCGCGACGCGCCTTGCTCGGTGCTGCAAACGGCAGCCCGTTCACAATCGAGACGTTGATGACGGTCGCGGCTGTGGGAGCCGTCATCATCAATGCGGCCGAAGAGGCCGCCGTCGTCGTCTTCCTGTTTCTTGTCGGTGAACTCCTTGAAGGGATAGCGACAGGCCGGGCTCGTGCGTCGATACGGGCGCTCGCAACACTGATGCCCAAGACTGCGCTCCTCGAGCGCGACGGTGCCACGCAGACGGTTCCCGCTGAAAGCCTGACGGTAGATGCTGTGGTGCTCGTTCGGCCCGGCGACCGTGTGCCCGCCGACGGCGTCGTGCTCTCCGGCGAAAGCGCGGTCGACGAGGCGCCGGTGACCGGCGAGTCGGTACCGAAGCGCAAGGAGCAGGGCGACAATGTCTTCGCCGGCACTGTGAACCAGGAAGGCGTGCTCAGGGTGCGTGTAACGGCAGCAGCGGCCGACAACACCATTTCCCGCATCATCGCATTGGTCGAGGAGGCCCAGGAGTCCAAGGCGCCGACCGAACGTTTTATCGATCGCTTCTCGAAATATTATACCCCGGGCGTAATGGTGGTGGCTGCACTGATAGCGATTTTGCCGCCGCTGCTGGCCGGCGCGGAATGGAACACCTGGATCTATCGTGGACTCGCAGTTCTCCTGATCGGATGCCCCTGCGCGCTGGTCATCTCCACGCCTGCGGCGATCGCCGCGGCGCTATCCGCCGGCGCGCGCCGTGGTCTCCTGATGAAGGGCGGAGCGGTGCTGGAGAATCTGGGCAAAGTCAACTATGTCGCGCTCGACAAAACGGGGACGCTTACCGAAGGCAAGCCGAAGGTCACCGACATCATCGGTGTGGCACGCGACGAGCGCGAGGTATTGAGGCTCGCAGCGGCCCTTGAGGCCGGATCGAGCCATCCGCTGGCGGTGGCCATCCTGGCAAGGGCGGAGGCTGACAAGGTTCCTGTCGTCGCCGCCACCGATGCCGGCGCTGTTGGCGGCAAGGGTGTGGTAGGGACAGTGGATGCGGTTAAGCTCTTTCTCGCTTCACCGCGCGCCGCGGCCGAAAAGGTCAAATTGGACCAAGGGCTGCTATCGCAAATCGCCGCGCTGAACGACGAAGGCAAGACTGTTTCGGTGCTGCTTGCCGGAACGGAGGNGGCGGGCCTCTTCGCAATACGCGACGAACCGCGAGAGGACGCCAAGACCGGTATAGCCGCATTACACGATCTTGGAGCCGAAACCGTCATGCTGACGGGCGACAATGAGCGGACGGCGAAAGCCATAGCCTCGTCGCTCGGCATGGAAGCACGCGCAGAACTGATGCCGCAGGACAAACAGAAGATCGTCGGCGAGATGCGCGCGAAGGGCAAGTTCGTGGCCAAGGTCGGTGACGGGATCAATGACGCTCCGGCGCTCGCAGCTGCTGACATTGGCATTGCCATGGGCAGCGGCACGGACGTTGCTCTGGAAACAGCCGATGCGGCCGTCTTGCATGGCCGTGTCAAGGACGTCGCCAATATGGTGGTGTTGTCGCGCCTCACCATGCGTAACATCCTCCAGAATATCACTCTCTCGCTTGGCCTGAAGGCCGTGTTCCTCGTAACCACGGTTCTCGGCGTGACCGGGCTGTGGCCCGCCATTCTTGCCGATACCGGCGCGACGGTATTGGTCACCGCCAATGCCATGCGCCTGCTCGCCTGGAAGGGGCTTCGTGAAACATGATGGCAGGCCTATGCGGCGAAGTGCGTAGTGGTCCCTATGACACGAAAGGGCGATAAAGCCGCGAAAGAAAAATAGTTGGAGGAAACCCATTGTCTTCCGGGTTCAAACTGACAGTGAAGCTCATTTGCATGTTGGCCGCGATGCTGCTTTCTACATCAGCTTTTGCACACCAATTCTCGCAAGGTGATATCAAGATTGGCCATCCGTGGTCACGGGTCACGCCGTCCGCTGCCCCGGTCGCCGGAGCCTATCTGACGGTGACAAATTCAGGGTCACAGCCCGACAGACTGACCGGCGGTTCGACTCCGATAGCTGATCGGATCGAAGTCCATCAGATGACCATGGATGACGGCATAGCCCGCATGCGTCCACTTCCCGATGGAGTCGAGATCGCTGCAGGAGCCTCGGTCGAGTTGGCGCCAGGCGGCATCCACCTTATGCTCATCAAACCCAACCAGCAGCTGATCGAAGGGAGCAGCTTCAAGGCGACATTGGAGTTCGCCCGGGCCGGGACCGTAGAGATCGAGTTTGTCGTGCAGAGAAACCCCACGGTGGAAACGGGCAGCGGCAATGAGCACGGCGGTCATACGCCGTGAGCGGACTGCGGGCCTTCCGGCTCATGGTGTGGGCCGCCATCGTGGTGCTCGGCATGTTCGTGATCGTGTCGACGCAACTATCCGGTGGCAGTCCGACCGGCGAGACTTCAAGTGGCACCGCGAAAGTCGGTGGGCCTTTCTCCTTGGTGTCGCATACCGGCGAACGCGTCGACAATCAGGCGCTGGCCGGTCGACCCTATCTGGTCTTCTTCGGATTCACCTACTGTCCCGACATTTGTCCGACGACGCTGTTCGAGCTAACGGACCTGATGACGGAGCTGGGACCTGTAGCCGACGGTTTCGAGGTTCTATTCATCACGGTCGATCCGGAGCGCGATACCCAAGAAGCCCTGGCAAGTTACATGACATCGTTCGACAGCCGGATCCTGGCGCTTCGCGGTACGGCTGCCGAGACAGATTCCGCGCTCAAGGCTTTTTCCGCCTACGCGAAAAAGGTCCCTTTGGAGGCCGGCGAGTACACGATGGATCACACCGCCGGCGTGTTCCTCATGAAATCTGATGGCAGCTTTGGCGGTATGATGGATATGCACGAGCCACGCGAGACGCGGTTGGAAAAGCTTCGTCGCATAGCAAGAGATCAAGTCACGGGTTCTTGATGGATGTTGAACAAATTGTCCAACGACGTGGTGGAGGAGCGCAATGGCTTATGGCTATTGTTCGCTTGGATGATCGCGGTAGCAGCAACGCTCACCGCCTTGTTCATTGGAGAGATCGTTGGGCAGACACCATGCAATCTCTGCTGGTTCCAGAGGATATTTATGTTTCCTCTCGCGATTATCTTGGGAATCGCGGCATTTCGGTCTGATTCCAGCATCAAATTCTATGCATTGCCACTCGTTGGATTGGGCGCGGCGATCGCATTTTTTCACACATTGATTTACTTCGGCCTTATAGAAGAAGCGATAATCCCGTGCACGCGCGCCGGACCATCTTGCGCTGGAGAAGCTATGACCATTCTCGGCAGCGTGCCCTTGCCGCTCGCTTCGTTGATTGCCTTTGCGGCAATCGGCGGGCTCCTTTTCCTGTGCCGCCCCGGAGTTTATCGATGAACCGTCGCCAGGTGATCGTCGTCTCCGCTGCCGTCGCCTCCACCATCCTCTTCGCGGGATCTGTGTTCTACTATGACCGTGTCGGTGGAAGTAGTGTCGAGGCGATCTCCGACGATGCCGGCCTCATCAGAGACTACTCGCCAGTCATCGGACCGGCCAGCGCCCCTGTCACCATCGTGGAGTTCTTCGATCCGTCATGCGAAGCCTGCCGCGCCTTCCATCCCATCGTAAAGAGCATCCTTGCACAATATCCTCAGGATGTCCGACTCGTCCTACGATACGCCGCATTCCACGATGGGTCGGACCAGGCATTAGGAATCCTTGAAGCCGCACGAAAGCAAAATCTCTTCGAACCAGTCTTGGAAGCTCTCCTGGCCGCACAGTCGGAATGGGCGCCCCATAGCGGGCCAGTCATTGACCAGGCATGGCAGGCTGCGGCCGCCGCCGGGTTGAACCTTGAACACGCGCGGCAAAAAGCCTCCTCGGACGAGGTCACCGCGGTGCTCATTCAGGAATCGAAGGACATCGATACGTGGCGCGTTGACCAGCCCCCAACGTTCTTCGTCAACGGCAGGGGCATGCAAACCTTCGGGTCACAGCAGCTCGTCGATCTTTTCGAGGGTGAAGTCAAGCTCGCTCAAGGGGCTCAATGACTCGCACGGTCCGGAGCGCCGCGTGCGAGGGTCTGCAAATCCACGGCGCACAAGAGAGGCAAAGACATTGACCCACGGCCGGCGCGTTGTAGCGATTGACGTCGCACGAGGACTGGCCATCGCAGGCGTCGTCCTGTTTCATATTGTGTGGGATCTGGAATTCACCGGCATCATCAGCGGTGTAGCACGACATCCCATCTGGCTTACTTTCGGACGAAGTCTTGCCGGAACATTCATGTTTCTTGTGGGTGTGAGTCTCGTGCTCGCACATCGCGATTCCTTTCACGTGAGAGCGTTTTACCGCCGTCTTTTCATCATCACCGCTTACGCGGTGGTCATCACGCTGGTCACCTGGTTGATTTTCCCGGAGAGCTTCATCTTTTTCGGGATTCTCCACGCAATCGCAGCCGCCACTGTTCTGGGCGTGCCGTTTCTACGCGCTAGCGTTTCGGCTTGTTTGGGCGCGGCCGGATTTGTACTGATTCTGCCGTTCGTTATGGATGCGCCGGCATTCAACACGCGGTGGCTGGCTTGGATCGGATTTGCAGAACGCTCTCCACCCAGCAACGATTTCGTCCCCATTTTCCCATGGGTCGGCGTCACGCTTCTGGGTATGGCAAGTGCAAAGCTGTTCGCAACTCGAACAAATCGAAGTTCTTTAGTCTACCACACGACGCAAGGATGGCTTACAAGGATTTTCGTCTGGATGGGGAATCGGAGCTTATTGATCTATATTATACATCAGCCGATACTACTTGGGGCAATCATCCTGCTCTCCTGGGCACTCTCTACTCAACACTGAGTGCATGATCTGTTTTGGCTAGAGGTTAGCCATCATAGGCCTAGGCTGACTTTCGGCGGTGTCGCTTTACGCTTAACCGTCAGAATGCGCTCTTTTCGGTGTCGCTTTCCATTTAATCATGAGAATTTGCTTGATAGGATTCTCAAATAAGGTGCCTTTGCGAGGCGTACCGATGTCTGCCGGCCTGTGCGGTGAGCTTCTCGGCTGCTTCGGTGAAACGGGTTATGTTGCCGCCAATCGTGTGACGGCGAAGCATGCGGAACATCCCGGGTCCGGCACTTCTACCATGGCGATGCCCGCGAGAGAGGCGCTCTCAGGCGGAGTGGCAGGATTGGTCGTGCAGGCGTGGGGAGATTCGTTCGATCCGCGACGAGGACGCGATCGAGATCGGGATTGATGGCGCCAAGGACGCGGAAGAGATAGAGCTCCTACTCGGGCGAAACGGGGGAGAATATCCGCCGCATGAGCACAAGACGGGCAATCTCGATCGATGAAGTCCAACGTAGGACACCGTGCTCGATCTCATTGTCGAGCAGCTTCTCGCCCCGAATGACCGCGCTGTGATACTGCCGGATAGGGGAGGGGACTGAGCGCCCCTCCCTGTCTTGAAGGAAGTTCCCGCAGCGAAAGCTTCTGATCCGCCAACCCATCAGTTGGTTTCGCAGCACGGGCAGGGCGCGGCTTAGCCGACGCTGGCGCCCGGATCGGGCAAGGTGAAGACCGCCTCGCTGTGGGCCTATGCCCGCTACGATACCCCTTCGGCGGCAGCGCGCCGCCAATGGTCACCTACAGGTTCGAGGACAGCCGGGGTGGCGACTGCTTCGCACGACATCTGGCAGGCTATTGCGGCATCCTACAGGCGGATGGCTATACCGCCTACAATCGGCTCGCCAAGGCCGAGAACGCCACTGACGCCGTCATACCCGCGGGTTGCTGGGGTCATGTCAGCAGGAAATTCTTCGAGCTTCATGTCGATGAGAGTTCGCCCTTCGCCACGCGCACGGTAGAGGCCATGGCGCCGCTCTGGCAGATCGAGGAGCATATCCGCGGACAAGGGCTCGACCAGCGCCACACGGTGCGCCAGGAGCGTTCGGTCGCTATCGTCCATGAATCTCTTTGAAGCCTGGGAACGCGAACTGCCGTGCCTGTCGGGCAAGTCGAAGCTCGCCGAGGCAATCCGCTATGTCATCAGCCGGCGAACGGCGCTGAAGCGCTTCCTCGCCGATGGTCGTATCGAGATCGACTCCAACATCGTCGAACGAACCATCCGACCGCATTCCATCACCAGAAAGAATGCGCTTTTCGCTGGCTCCGACGGAGGCGGCAGAACCTAGGCTACCATCACGACACTGCTGACAACAGCGAAGCTCAACGTCGTCGACCCTCATGCCTAGCTGAAGCTCACACTCGAACGTCTCGCCGCCGGCTGGCCCAATCGCAAACTTGACGCCCTCATGCCATGGAACTACGCGGCCACCCGCTGAACGGCCCGGGCTTCGCGCTTACCCTGTTCAGGGTGAACTGCTCGAACCGACGGGCAAGCTGGACGACGTCGTTGAGCACCTAACTCGCCTCGTTGACGCCGAAGCAGATATCCGCCCATAGTGGCCAGCACTACCGAACCGGTCGCTCGATAGCGCTGGCGGCATTCGACGACTGATGAAACGGTTAAGGCGATCGCTGGCCTCGACTCTCGATCCGTTGGCCCATCCCGCCGCGAAGCTGCCGCAGCGCGAGGCCACCGAGCGTGTCGACTCCCGCAAAAAACCGCCGCAACTACGCGGTCCCGAAGGCAATTGGGCAAGGCTTTGTCATGCTCGCCGGCCTCCGTCCGGCCAGCCGCTTGAACTAAATCGGGTATGCAATAGGAATAGTAATCGTTCCCGATAGCAGAGGAATGCTCAAGCCTCTTATCCCAATAGTGACAACCTATTTTCTGAGTTTCCTGGCCGCGATCGAGTTCGCTTGGTTGGAGGCGTAGCTGCCGAAATCGCGAGCTCTGCCCTCGCGTATGAGGCTGACCCAGACATTTGGATCTGTTGATGACTGGCGTTTCAGAAACTGGATTTCAGCCTCCTGCCACGGAAGGACTCTTGGTTCGACATTGTCAAGGATGAAGTCCCCCATGTCGGTAATCACGGTGAGCACGGCATGCCCCCCACCGTTTGCATCTCTTCCAACTGTCATTGAAAGAGCGCCGAGCGGAATGCCAGCTTGTTCGTTGAGGATCTTCCGCTTAAGCAGGGCGTAGTCTTCGCAGTCGCCCACGCCGTCAGGATATACCCACCGTTCTTCTACGCCAAATATCTCGGGATCGGTTCTTGGGATTATTGATGTGTTGACTTCTGAATTGACACTGACGAGCTGCTTCCAGCGATTTGGCGTCAGATTGACGCTGCTACCTTGCGCGGTTCTCTCACACCGTTCCGCATATCGTTGACAGTACTCATAGTAGCCTATCGGAATCGTCGTCGATCCGAATGTAGCCATACTCGTGGTTGCCCGTTGATCCGGATTCAGGTGAAACGCATTTGCATTAGCGGACATCGCCGAGACGCCAAGCATAAAAACAACGACTGAGAACTTCAACATAGACCATCTCCCCGTGGTTTTGGTACACGAGTAGCCTAGGAAAATTCTTCCAAGATACGTCCAATTTTCGAATGTGCATTTGAACCAAAAGCTTCATTTCGCGTAGATGAAATGTAAACTGCTTTCAGCCAAAGGTCAGCGCTTCGACTTCCATGCGCCGTTCGGCTCACGGAAAACACAGACCTTCATCGCCGGCTTGCGCAGTCACGGCCGAACCGCGCCATGGATCGTGAACGTGCCGATGAACGGCCTCATCTTCGAGACCTAGGTCGACACCCAACTGGCTCCGACGCTATCGCCAGGCGACATCGTCATTCTCGATAATGTCAGCTTTCACAAAAGCAAGAAAGCCGAGCAAATGGTCAGGTAGAAGATTCCTGGATCCTCCTCCTGCCGCCCTATAGCTCCGACCTCAAGCCCATCGAGATGGTCTTTTCCAAGCTGAAGGCGCTGCTGCGAAAGCACGCAGCCTCGATGCCATCAGCAAGGCTCTCGGAGAAATCGTGAATTTCTTCTCCGCCACCGAATGCCGAAACTTCTTCAAGGCCGCAGGCTATGAGGCCCAATAAATGGGACACGCTTCAGTATCTGAAGCGTCAGTCTTGAGAAGATCTGAATCGATGGGTAAGCCTCGTGAATGTGGGCGACGAACTTCTGATGTCCTCCGCCAGGAAACACGCGCCCTCCACGGCGGACGCCAGCGTAAGCAGATAGATCGCGGTGCCGCCGTAAAGCATCTCAAGGTTGTTATGACCAAGCCCGAGGCACACCAATCGAAACGCCGACGACAACGCCAGGTAGGCAATCGGTACGATCAAAATAAAGTACGTCAGGCGCAAGATCATAGAAAACGGGCTAGTCCAATCAGGGTCGCCTCATCATCCCACTGCCGCGCACAAGACGCCACTCAAGAGTGAGTGATTGGGTGGTGATCAATGTCGACGGAAGTTACGGACTGGTTAGCTTCTGTGCGAACATGCCTGAAACTTATCCAGTAGACGGTAACAACGAAGGTTACCAGAACACCACATATCACCCAGTTCCTACAACGTCTACTTCGGGAAAGGATCTGGGATTCTTGGGGGGTAAGGCATTCCGATGCTTCAGGCATGGCGATGGCAAAAAACTTTCCCTGTGAACGAATTAAGTCTCCCCGATGCCTAGAAAATATTCAATAGGCCGGGGAGCTTCGGTGGCTGCGGTTGTTTGACGCTTAGCGATGCCAATATAGCCGGAACCACTGCGTCAAGAGTCCGCGCGGCTCGATGTCGCGTTGCCAGATCGTTAGTCATCAAACAACCTCCTTGGTCGAGACGATCAGAGGAGCTCATTACCATGAGACATCGCTCGCAAAAAGTTTGGCCTGTGATCGCCAGTGCTGGGATATTAGTTGCTATGACAGGACTCGTAGCGTATTCACCTACTCTATACCGAATGTTTTGCGACCTGACAGGTTATGGCGGGACGGTTCAACGATCGGTCGATGGATCGATGCCGACCGCGACAAGCAACGAGACGGTCCAAGTGTTTTTCGATGCAAATGTCGCGCCGGACCTTCCCTGGGAGTTTCGCCCTGAGCAACGAAGCGTAGAGACAAAATTCGGTGTACCCACCAAGGTCTATTATTACGCAAAAAACGTTTCTAACGAGACTGTCGTCGCACGGGCGACGTTTAACGTCACACCGTATCAGACAGCTCCTTTTTTCTTCAAGATCGAATGCTTCTGTTTTACGGAAGAGAAGTTGGGGCCCGGTCAGAGTGCACGGATGCCTCTGGTTCTGTATCTCGATGAGCAGATGCTGAAAGATGAAGACGCGCGTATTTTCCGTGAAGTGACGCTGTCTTACACCTTCTTTCGACAGAAGAATCTGTCATATCAGGAAATCGAAGCGGCACGGGATCTTTCGAAAGGGTCTGACGAGACGGACCAGCGCCTGACGACGTCATCAACTCAGGAGTTTGATAATGATGCACCGAGAAGATAGCCCGATGAGCATACGGCAATCGCAATACTGGAACGGAGTTCGGTCGGATGCGACATCGGCATTCAAAACCTGGTCATGGTTCAGTCGGTCGCTATTCTTGGGCATCCTTCTGGCAGTTCTTGTCGCAGGCGGCGCGTCTGCTCACAGCTACAAACTGGGCCAAATCTCAATCGGCCACGTTTGGTCACCGCCGCCGTTGGGAGGAGTTGTCAGCATACCGGTATATGGAGCCATTCTAAATCAAGGGACGGAAAAAGCACATTTGATAGGGGCGGAAACATCCGTCGCCGAGACTGTGAGGTTCCGTGTCGATGCAGGCGGCACGGAACTTTGGCCCACCCGTATCACGCTCAGCCCAGGCAAGCCGCTGGGACTTGCCGCGTGGCGCGAGCATATCTGGATTTCAGGACTGAGGAAGCCGCTAAAGCCTGGCGACACATTTGATCTGACGCTCGATTTCGGAGAAAAGGGCAAAGTTAATACGATGGTTATCGTCGAAGAGGAGGCTGGTCACTAGACTAGTTGACGAGTTGGGTATGGCCAACTGGCGGCCCTATCGCGATTAGCATTTAGTGCGACATTCAGTAATGTTCTGTCTCTTGCAGGCAACCTCTCATTTCTGTGCTTCTTTGCTGCGAGGAAATTCGTTGGCGGAAACTTTTTTTTAACTATGATGGTTGGACTCTGCCAAGCGTTGCCGAAAAGGGCCCGCGTAGATAAATATGGTTGTCGATGATGTTCACCGCTGTCAGAATAGGGGGAGTCACGCTGGTTGCGCTCCTTTTGAGCGCGTGCGTTTCGACTGTCCTCGATGTTGACGGTAAGGCAGCCCGTGCAATCCCCGCAATGCTCGTGGCAGAAATGTCGCGCAAATCCATGTCGCCTTCCGCGCCGATCCTCGTACGGATTTTCAAGCAGGAGAGCGAACTTGAGATATGGAAACGGGATCGCAGCGGCAGATACGCCCTTCTCAAGACCTACCCGATGTGTCGCTGGTCCGGAAAGCTCGGCCCGAAAAAGCGGGACGGGGACCGCCAGGCTCCTGAAGGGTTCTATGATGTGGCCGCGGGAATGCTGAACCCGAACTCCCAGTACTATCTGTCGTTCAATCTTGGTTATCCGAACAGGCTCGAAGCAGCACTCGGCTATACAGGGGAATCGCTTATGGTGCACGGAGCGTGTTCTTCATCGGGGTGTTATGCGCTCACCGACGAAGGGGTTGCCGAAATCTACGCGGTTGCTCGTGAGGCGCTGAAAGGTGGCCAAGGGTCGTTCCAAGTCCAAGCGTTTCCGTTTCGGATGACGCCGCAGAACATGGCCAAACATAAGAACGATTCGAACTTTCCGTTCTGGACCAACCTGAAGCAAGGCTACGACATATTTGAGGTAACACGCCGGCAACCTAAGGTTTTCTATTGCGAAGGACGCTACGTCTTCGACAGGGAGCTCGAAGGTGGAGATCCACAGGACCCTTTGGCGTCATGTCCGCCAGCACTGATCGCTGCTGATCCGTTGGTCGCTGGACGGCAGCAATCCGATCGCATCGCTATGGACGATCTTCTTTCGACTGGCAATGTGCTTTCCGCACATGCCTATGCCGACGGAGGCATGCATCCGAGCTTTCGCAAAATGCTGGAACGCGGCGGGCAGTCCGCTCTCGCCAAGCGAACCTCGCTGACATCAGTGCCGATCAGCCGTCCCGATGCTGCATTGGCCGACCCTCACTCGCCGGATGAGTGATGCGATGGGACGGACACTACTCGCCTTCCTGATGCTTTGTTTCGTCGGTCTCCACGTGGCGCTGCCGACGGCTACGACCAGCGAGCAGTCCGTCACGATCGTGTCGCTAGTCGCGGGGGATGCGGTGGGCGGCAGCAATGACAACGCCGCACCTGTTTCACCCGACGCGGCAGCGAAGTGCCATGACGGGTGCAACTGGCTTGCGGAATGGCATGTACCTGACGTCGGTGGAGTACCTCGATCGCTTCCCGAGAGGCTTACGCGAGCGATCCGTCCCGGCCTCATTTCTCTGGATTTCCCACCGCCCCGATAATTTCTCGAAGCGAGAGCGCGCGAGCGTTGCGCCGATCTGGCCACGCGCCGGATCCCGCAGCGTGATGCGTGTTCCTTCCTTTCGGCTTCGCTTGCCCGGCAAGCACCGGACTTTCGATGATTTATTGCGAGTGGAACAGTGACCTCAAAAGACTTTCGTACGACTCCTTCCCGCCGACAATTTCTAGGCTTGGCTGCGGCGGCCGCTGGCGGACTGACCTTGCCCGCTTGCTCGACCACGGGAGGCTCTGGCGGGGCGCCGGCGCCCGAGAAACCCGCCATCGACCCATCCCATGTCTCCATGTATCGCGCCATGCCGGAAGAGGATTTCCCGATCCCAGCCGTTGACCTGTCAAAGCTCAAAAAGCGCTTCTACAGGCAGTTGGTCGACGACCCGACCGGTGAGCGCCCCGGTACGATCGTCGTGGATACAAGAAATTTCTTTCTCTATCTCGTCCGGCCCGGTGGCAAGGCCATGCGTTACGGCGTCGGTCTTGGCCGGCAGGGGTTCGAATGGTCGGGTGAAGGCGTGATCCAGTGGAAGCAGCGGTGGCCGAAATGGACGCCTCCAGCCGAGATGATCGCACGCCAGCCGGAGCTGGAAAAGTGGAGCGCGGAAAACGGCGGCCAGCCGCCTGGCCTCAAAAATCCGCTTGGCGCGCGAGCGCTGTACATATTCCAAAATGGCGAAGACACACTTTATCGTCTTCACGGGACACCCGAATTTTGGACCATTGGCAAGGCGGTTTCGAGCGGCTGCGTCCGGTTGGTGAATCAGGACATCATCGACTTGTACGACCGCGTCGCAACGCCGACCCCCATCATCGTTCGAACCGGAACAAATGCACTTTTCTAGCGAGAGGCCCCTTGCATCTCAAGGGGCTAGAGCTTGCACAAGATCGTCCTCAGGAAAGGATCTAAAATGAAACGCCGCAATCTGATTTTTGGCATGGCTGCGACCGGGATGGTCGCGACTTATCCCGCCCACCTGTTGGCGCAACCGTCAACCGACGCGCTGCTGGCCCCGGGGCCGCTGCCGGAAAAGAGCTTCGGGCCTGAGGACGCGCCGGTTAAGATCATCGAATACGCGTCTCTGACCTGCCCCCATTGCCGCACCTTTCATGTAAATGTGTGGCCCGAGCTCAAGAAAAAATATGTCGATACGGGTCAGGTCCGCTTCATCATGCGGGAGTTTCCGTTCGATCCGCGGTCTTCGGCCGGATTCATGCTGGCGCGGTGCATGGGCGATGACAAGTGGTATCCCACCATCGATCTGCTTTACCGCACGCAGGACAATTGGGCGCGAGTTGCCGACGGGACCGAGGCGCTCAAGTCAGTGATGGGCATGACGGGGATGAGCTCCGCCGATTTCGAGAAATGCCTCACAGACCAAGAGTTGCTGGATCAGGTCTCTGCCGTTGCCGAGGCAGGCAAGTCGTTTGGAGTGGACTCGACGCCGACCTTCTTCATCAATGGCCAGATGCAAAAAGGCACACTGAGCATCGAGCGGTTCAGTGAGATTATCGATCCGCTCGTCACCGCCGCGAAACAGCAAGGAGGCGCCGATGAATAGTACGATCGGGAACCGGAGACGGAAGAATGCCGGCCTTCTTGTCCGCGCGATGATCCTGACCCTGTCCTTTCCGCTTGGATCTGCGGCTTTGGCTCAGGACACGAATATCGTCGGCCGTGTGAATGGCCAGGATATCACGGCGGACGATCTTGCCCTCGCCGAGCAGATGTACGGGCCGCAGCTCGCCCAGATGCCGCCTGATGCGAGGCGTTCCATCCTGGTCGACGCACTGATCGACATGAAGATCGTCTCAGCCGCTGCCCGTGCGGCAAACGTTACCGGGCAGGACGCCTACAAGAGGCAGCTGGCGTTTCTTGAAGATCAGACGCTGCGCGCCCTTTTCCTGGAGCAACGGGTTGAAAGAGCGGTGACCGACAGCATCGTCAGGGCTACCTATGACGAACAGGCGGCAAGGATTCCGCCGGTGACCGAGCGTCGGCTTCGCCATATCTTGCTTGACAGCGAGGGCGATGCCGTTGAGGTCATTGAGGCGCTGAAGGAGGGAAAGGCGTTCGTGGAGCTGGCGCGGGAGCACTCAGCCGACGAAGTCTCCAGGGTCAAGGGCGGAGACCTCGGCTTTGTGGCGGAAGGCCAGGTCTTGCCGGAGATCGATGCGGC
>JGI11800J13271_1000023_pt1 | contig 15063 bp, 12 predicted proteins | sample DeeseametaMP2633_FD_13271 | JGI IMG/M metagenome (IMG submission 13271)
CCCGCCGGCGCCGACGGCTCCCCGGCGGCCGTGCCTGCCTCCCCGCAGGCCGCTGCCGCCAGGACCGACGCCTCGCAGGAGGCCGAGTCCGCCGCGGTGGAGGCCGACGCCCCCACCGCCACCGAGGCAGCCGAGAAGAAGGACGCCCAGTGAGCAACACCGCGACCGACACCCTCACCCCGGTCCTCACCGCCAACTGGGGCGCCGAGCGCTCGTGGACCCTGGAGTCCTACGAGCAGCACGGCGGCTACCAGGCGCTGAAGAAGGCGCTGGGCATGGCGCCCGACGACATCATCTCCGCGGTCAAGGACTCCGGCCTGCGCGGTCGCGGCGGCGCCGGCTTCCCCACGGGCATGAAGTGGTCCTTCATCCCGCAGGACAACCCCAAGCCCAAGTACCTCGTGGTCAACGCCGACGAGTCCGAGCCGGGCACCTGCAAGGACATCCCGCTGATGATGGCCAGCCCGCACACGCTGGTCGAGGGCGTGATCATCTCCAGCTTCGCGATCCGCGCGAACAAGGCGTTCATCTACATCCGCGGCGAGGTCCTGCACGTGATCCGCCGGGTCCAGGCCGCGGTCGCGGAGGCGTACGCCGCCGGCCACCTCGGCCGGGACATCCACGGCTCCGGGTTCGACCTCGACATCGTCGTGCACGCCGGCGCCGGTGCCTACATCTGCGGTGAGGAGACCGCCCTCCTCGAGGGCCTCGAGGGTCGCCGGGGCCAGCCCCGCCTGCGCCCGCCGTTCCCCGCGGTGGCCGGCCTCTACGCCAGCCCGACCGTCATCAACAACGTCGAGTCGATCGCCTCGGTGCCCAGCATCATCGCCAACGGCGCGGAGTGGTTCTCCTCGATGGGCACCGAGAAGTCCAAGGGCTACGGCATCTTCTCCCTCTCCGGGCACGTCACGAGCCCGGGGCAGTACGAAGCGCCGCTCGGCATCACGCTGCGCCAGCTCATCGACGTGGCCGGCGGCATGCGACCGGGTCCCGACGGGCAGCCCGCCCGACTGAAGTTCTGGACCCCCGGCGGCTCCTCGACGCCGCTGCTGACCGAGGAGCACCTCGACCTGCCGCTGGACTTCGAGTCGATGGGCGAGGCCGGCACCATGCTCGGCACCCGCGCCCTGCAGCTCTTCGACGAGACCACCTGCGTGGTCCGCGCGGTGCTGCGCTGGACGGAGTTCTACAAGCACGAGTCCTGCGGCAAGTGCACCCCGTGCCGCGAGGGCACCTGGTGGCTGGTCCAGACCCTGGCGGCGCTGGAGCGCGGCGAGGGCAGCGAGTCCGACCTCGACCTGCTCCTGGACCAGTGCGAGAACATCCTCGGCCGCTCCTTCTGCGCGCTCGGCGACGGTGCCACCAGCCCGATCTCGAGCTCCATCAAGTTCTTCCGCGACGAGTACCTCGCGCACCTCACCCACGGCGGCTGCCCGTTCGACCCGGCCGCCTCCACCGCCTGGGCCGCCACGACCGCCGGAGCGAAGGCATGACCGCCACCCACGACAAGGCCCCCGAGAAGGCCGCCGAGCAGGACCTCGTCACCCTCACCATCGACGGCATCGAGGTCAGCGTCCCCAAGGACACCCTCGTCATCCGTGCCGCCGAGCAGATCGGCGTGCAGGTCCCGCGCTTCTGCGACCACCCGCTGCTGGAGCCGGTCGGCGCCTGCCGGCAGTGCCTGGTCGACGTGCCCGACGCCGGCAACGGCCGCGGCTTCCCCAAGCCGCAGGCCTCGTGCACCCTGCCGGTCGCGCCCGGGATGGTCGTCAACACCCAGGCCACCTCCGAGGTCGCGGACAAGGCCCAGCAGGGGGTCATGGAGTTCCTGCTGATCAACCACCCGCTCGACTGCCCGGTCTGCGACAAGGGCGGCGAGTGCCCCTTGCAGAACCAGGCGATGTCCAACGGCCAGGGCGAGTCCCGCTTCGCCGGCTCGGGCAGCGGCGGGGTCAAGCGCACCTTCCCCAAGCCGATCAACCTCAGCCCGCAGGTGCTGCTGGACCGTGAGCGCTGCATCGTGTGCCAGCGCTGCACCCGCTTCGCCGACGAGATCGCCGGCGACCCCTTCATCGCCCTGGTCGAGCGCGGCGCCCAGCAGCAGATCGGCATCGCCGAGGACGCGCCGTTCCTGTCCTACTTCTCCGGCAACACCATCCAGATCTGCCCCGTCGGCGCGCTGACCTCGGAGTCCTACCGCTTCCGCTCGCGGCCCTTCGACCTGGTCTCGACCCCCTCGGTCGCCGAGCACGACGCCTGCGGCTCCGCCATCCGCGTCGACCACCGCCGCGGCAAGGTGATGCGTCGCCTCGCCGGCGACGACCCCGAGGTCAACGAGGAGTGGATCACCGACAAGGACCGCTTCGCCTTCGCCTACGCCTCGCTCGAGGACCGGCTCGGCTACCCGCAGGTGCGGGACCGGGTCGAGGACGGCGGCGACGGCCAGCTGCGCCCGGCCTCGTGGCCCGAGGCGTTCGCCGTCGCGGCGCGCGGTCTCCACGCTGCAGGCGCCGCCGGCGGCGTGGGCGTCCTGACCGGTGGTCGCCTGACCGCCGAGGACGCCTACGCCTACGCGAAGTTCGCGCGGGTCAGCCTCGGCACCCACGACATCGACTTCCGCGCCCGGCCGCACTCGGCCGAGGAGGCCGAGTTCCTCGCGGCCCACGTCGCGCTGACCGGCCCCTGGGCCGGCGGGGTCTCGTACGCCGACCTCGAGACCGCGCGCACGGTCGTGCTCGTGGGCCTGGAGCCCGAGGACGAGGCCGGCGCGATCTTCCTGCGGCTGCGCAAGGCCTCGCGCCACGGCACCGGCCGCGTCCTGGCCCTCGCGCCGTACACCACCCGTGGGCTGCGCAAGATGGGCGGGACCCTCGTCCCGACGGCGCCCGGACAGGAGCCGGCCGCGCTGGCCGGCCTGCTGGGTCACGCCGACCACGGCATCGACTCCGGGACCGTCGTCCTGGCCGGCGAGCGCCTGGCCGCCGTGCCCGGTGCGCTCTCCGCCGTCGCCGACCTCGCGGCCAAGACCGGTGCCCGGGTCGCCTGGGTGCCCCGTCGTGCCGGTGACCGCGGTGCAGTCGAGGCCGGCTGCCTGCCGACCCTGCTGCCCGGAGGCCGTCCGGTCGCCGATGCCGCCGCCCGCGTCGACGCCGCCACCTCGTGGGGCGTCGGGTCGCTCCCGGAGGCGCCGGGTCGTGACGCCGACGCCATCGTGGCCGCCCTGGTCGCCGGCGAGCTCGGCGGTCTGGTCGTCGCCGGCGTCGAGCCCGACGACACCACCGACCCCGCCGCCACCCGCGCCGCGATCGAGGCCGCCGGCTTCGTGGTCGCCCTGGGGCTGCGCGACACCGAGGTCACCCGCGCCGCCGACGTGGTCTTCCCCGTCGCCGCGCCCGTGGAGAAGGCCGGTACCTACCTCACCTGGGAGGGCCGCCCGCGGCCCTTCGAGGCGGTGCTGCCCTCGCCGACGGCCCTGCCGGACCTGCGCGTGCTGGCCGGTGTCTCCGAGGAGCTCGCCGCGCTCGGTCAGGGGGCCCCGCTGGGCTTCCGCACCGTCGCCGACGTCCGCGCGGAGATGGAGCAGCTCGGTCCCTGGGACGGCGACCGACCGGCGATGACCCCGGTCGAGCCCGCCCCCACCGACGGGCAGGGCCTGGCGCTCTCGACCTGGAAGCTGATGATCGACGGCGGCTCGATGCAGGACGGCGACAAGCACCTCGCCGCGACCGCGCGCCCGGCCGTGGCCCGGGTCAGCCCGGCGACGTACGCCGAGCTCGGTGAGCCCGACGCCGTCGTCCTCACCGGTGATCGCGGCTCGGTGACGATGCCCGCCGAGGTCGTCGAGGACATGACCGACGGCACCGTGTGGGTGCCGGCGGCCTCCACCGGGGCCGGTGTGCTCGCCGGTCTCGCCTCACCCGGTTCCCGGGTGACCGTGAAGGGAGCAGGAGCGTGAGCCCGCTGTTCGTGCCCATGGCCGAGGACCTCTCGGCCTTCGGCCAGGACCCCTGGTGGCTGGTGCTGGTCAAGGCCGGCCTGATCTTCGTCGTCCTGGTGCTGCTGACGCTGTTCAACATCTGGTGGGAGCGCCGCGTCGTCGCCCGCATGCAGCACCGCATCGGGCCCAACGTGCACGGTCCCTTCGGGCTGCTGCAGTCGCTGGCCGACGGGGTGAAGCTGGCCTTCAAGGAGGACCTCATCCCCAAGGCGGCCGACAAGGTCGTCTTCGTGCTGGCGCCGGTGATCGCGGTGATCCCCGCGTTCGTCACGTTCTCGGTGGTGCCCTTCGGCCCCGAGGTCACGATGTTCGGCGAGCGCACCCCGCTGCAGCTGACCGACATGCCCGTCGCGGTCCTCTTCGTGATGGCCATCGCCTCGATCGGCATCTACGGCATCGTGCTCGGCGGCTGGTCCTCGGGCTCGACCTACTCCCTGCTCGGCGGCCTGCGCTCCAGCGCCCAGATGATCTCCTACGAGGTCTCGATGGGCCTGGCGCTGATCGCGGTGTTCATCTACGCCGGCTCGCTGTCGACCAGCGAGATCGTCGCCGCCCAGGACGACCTGTGGTTCGGCCTGATCCTCATCCCGTCCTTCGTGATCTACGTGATCTCGATGGTCGGCGAGGTCAACCGCGCGCCCTTCGACCTGCCCGAGGCCGAGGGTGAGCTGGTGGGCGGCTTCCACACCGAGTACTCCTCGCTGAAGTTCGCCCTGTTCTTCCTCGCCGAGTACATCAACATGGCGACGGTCTCCGCGCTGGCCACCACGCTGTTCCTCGGCGGCTGGCACGCGCCGTTCTGGATCGACCGGGTCTGGGAGGGCGCCAACGAGGGCTACGTCCCAGTGATCTGGTTCTTCGGCAAGGTCCTGTTCTTCATCTTCATGTTCATCTGGCTGCGCGGCTCGCTGCCGCGGCTGCGCTACGACCAGTTCATGGCCTTCGGCTGGAAGGTCCTGATCCCGGTCGCGCTCGCCTGGACCGTGCTCGTCGCGATCATGCGCTACGTCTCCAACACCTACGACGTGGGTGTGCAGCAGGTGCTGCTCTTCGGTGGTGCGGCGATCGTGGTCGTCCTCGCGCTCGGCTTCTTCGGCAGCACCGAGGACTCCGAGGAGGACGAGGCGGCGCCCGCGACCCCCGAGGGCGGCTACCCCGTCCCGCCCATGCCCGCCGGGGGAGCCGTGCGCGGTGCCGCCGCGCCGCTGGAGTTCCCCCGATCCACCACCGTCCCGGCCGGTGCCGGGGAGGAGGCCTGACCCGTGGCTGAGAAGAAGGACAAGACGCTGAAGGAGCAGTTCATCGACCCGGTCGCCGGGTTCGGTGTCACGTTCCGGACGATGTTCAAGAAGGTGGTCACCGAGCAGTACCCCTTCGAGAAGCTCCCCACCGCGCCCCGCTTCCACGGCCGGCACCAGCTCAACCGCTGGCCCGACGGCCTGGAGAAGTGCGTCGGCTGCGAGCTGTGCGCCTGGGCCTGCCCAGCCGACGCGATCTACGTCGAGGGCGCCGGCAACACCGACGAGGAGCGCTTCAGCCCCGGTGAGCGCTACGGCCGCGTCTACCAGATCAACTACCTGCGCTGCATCCTGTGCGGGTTGTGCATCGAGGCCTGCCCGACCCGGGCGCTGACGATGACCAACGAGTACGAGCTGGCCGACGACAACCGCGCGGACCTCATCTACGAGAAATCCGACCTGCTGGCCCCGCTGCTCCCGGGCATGGAGCAGCCGCCGCACCCGATGCGACTCGGTGACGACGAGGGGGCCTACTACCGCGGTCAGTACGCCGCCCCGGCGCCCGGCGAGAAGATCGGCACGACGGGGGAGCAGGCATGACCGTGACCTTCTGGCTGCTCGCAGCCATCATCGTCCCCGCGGCGCTGGGCGTGCTGTTCGTGCGCAAGGCCGTGCACGCGGCGCTGCTGCTGGCCGTGGTGATGATCAGCCTCGCGGTGCTCTACCTGACCCTCGAGGCGCCGTTCCTCTTCGCGGTCCAGATCATCGTCTACACCGGCGCGATCTTGATGCTCTTCCTCTTCGTCGTGATGCTCGTCGGCGTCGACGCCTCCGACTCGGTGGTGGAGACGATCCGCGGCCAGCGCTGGATGGCCTGGGGGGCCGGGCTGGTGATGGGCGCGCTGCTGCTCGTCTCCGTCGCCCAGATCTCGCTCGGCACGATGCGCGGCCTGACCGAGGCCAACTCCGCCGGCAACATCGAGGGCCTGGCCGACCTGCTGTTCTCCCGCTACGTCCTGGCCTTCGAGGTCACCGCCGCCCTGCTGATCACGGCGGCGATGGGCGCCATGGTGCTCGCGCACCGCGAGCGGCTCACCCCCAAGCCGACCCAGGCGTCGATGGCCGCCCGCCGCGTCCGGGAGTACGCCGAGTCCGGCAAGCCGCTGGGCCCGCTGCCCTCCCCGGGCGTCTACGCCCGGCACAACGCCGTGGACACCCCGGCCCTGCTGCCCGACGGCACCCCCGCCGAGGCCTCGGTGGCCCGGGTGCTGGCCGCCCGCGGGACCGTCCGGTCCGCCCCGGCGCTGGCCGAGGACATCGAGGAGCTGCAGCGCACCGTGGGTGACGTGGGCAGCCGCACCGACCCCGACGCGCAGGGCGGCGGTGTCGCCGGTGGTGCCGGCGGCACGACCGACACCAGCGCCGGCAGCGGCCACAACACCGAGAACCCGGAGGAGGACGCGTGAGCGACGTCAACGCCTACATCGGCCTCTCGGCCGTGCTGTTCACGATCGGCACGATCGGTGTCCTGACCCGGCGCAACGCCATCGTGGTCTTCATGTGCGTCGAGCTGATGCTCAACGCCTGCAACCTCGCCCTGGTGGCCTTCGCCCGCCAGCACGGCAACCTCGACGGCCAGGTGGCGGCGTTCTTCGTCATGGTCGTCGCGGCGGCCGAGGTCGTCGTCGGGCTGGCGATCATCATGACCATCTTCCGGACCCGTCGCTCGGCCTCGGTCGACGACGCGAGCCTCCTCAAGTACTAAGGCGGACGATGTTCCTCTTCAGTGAAGGCGGCCACAGCATCCCTGTGGTCGACCCCGTGAGCGCGGCCGACGCCGGTGGCGTCTTCGGCCTGCTGTGGCTGGTCATCGGCCTGCCCCTGCTCGGTGCCACGGTGCTGCTGCTCGGCGGCCGGCGCACCGACCCGTGGGGCCACCTGCTCGGCACCGCCATGGCGGTGGGCTCGTTCGTCCTCAGCACCCTGATGCTGATCGGGCTGATGGGTCGTGAGGAGGACGAGCGGGCGGTCACCCAGCACCTGTGGGACTGGGTGAGCGTCGGCGACTTCGAGGTCGGGATGGACCTGCTGGTCGACCCGCTCTCGATCCTGTTCCTCATGCTCATCACCGGTGTGGGCTCGCTGATCCACGTCTACTCGATCGGCTACATGGAGCACGACCCGCGTCGCCGCCGGTTCTTCGCCTACCTCAACCTCTTCGTCGCCGCGATGCTCATGCTGGTCCTCGCCGAGAACTACCTCGGCGTGTTCCTCGGCTGGGAGGGCGTCGGCCTGGCGTCGTACCTGCTGATCGGCTTCTGGCAGCACAAGCCCTCGGCGGCGGCCGCCGCCAAGAAGGCCTTCGTCATCAACCGTGTCGGTGACATCGGGATGAGCCTGGCGATCGCGATGTTCTTCGTGACCTTCGGCTCGACCAGCTTCACCGTCATCTCCGCCAACGCCTCCGGCGCCAGCGAGGGCGCGCTCACCGCGCTCGGCCTGCTGCTGCTGCTCGGCGCCTGCGGCAAGTCCGCGCAGGTGCCGCTCCAGGCCTGGCTGCTGGACGCGATGGAGGGCCCGACGCCGGTCTCGGCGCTCATCCACGCCGCCACCATGGTCACCGCCGGCGTCTACCTCGTGACCCGCTCCAACTTCGTCTTCGAGCTGGCCCCGGCCGCGCAGACCGCGGTCATCGTGGTCGCCACCGTCACCCTGCTGTGGGGTGCGGTCATCGGCTGCGCCAAGGACGACATCAAGAAGGCGTTGGCCGGCTCCACGATGTCCCAGATCGGCTACATGATGCTGGCCGCGGGCCTGGGCGTGTACGGCTACGCGTTCGCCATCTTCCACCTGATCACCCACGGCTTCTTCAAGGCCAACATGTTCCTGGGCGCGGGCTCGGTCATGCACGGCATGAACGACGACGTGGACATGCGTGCCTACGGCGCGCTGCGCAAGGTGATGCCGGTGACGTTCCTGACCTTCGCGATGGGCTACCTCGCGATCATCGGGTTCCCGCTGTTCTCCGGCTTCTGGTCCAAGGACAAGATCATCGAGACCGCGCTGGTGGAGAGCCCGGTCGCGGGCGCGGCCGCTCTCATCGGCGCCGGCGTCACCGGTTTCTACATGACCCGGCTGATGCTGATGACCTTCTTCGGCGAGAAGCGCTGGAAGGACGGCGTCCACCCGCACGAGTCGCCGTCGGTGATGACGGTGCCGCTGATGGTGCTCGCCGCACTGTCGGTGCTCGGCGGCGTGCTCTACCTCGGTCACTGGATCGTCGACTGGCTCGCGCCGGTCGTCGGTGAGATCCCCGAGCACGAGCTCCCGATGCCCGCGATCGTCTACTCGATCATCACCGTCGCCGTCGTGGCGGTCGGCGTCGCGGTGGCCTGGATGACGGTGGGCAAGCGGCCGGTCCCGACCACGCCGCCCACCGACGTCTCCTTCGTCACCCGCGCCGCGCGTGCCGACATCTACGGCGACGCCATCAACGACGGCCTGGTCGTCCGGCCGGGTGCCGCGCTGACCCGCGGCCTGGTCTCGGCCGACCGGTCTGTGGTCGACGGGCTGTTCACCGGCACCGCGACCGTGCTCGCCGGGATCGGTCAGGGCCTGCGCCGGGCCCAGAACGGCTTCGTGCGCTCCTACGCCCTGTCGATCCTCGGCGGCGTCATCCTCGTCCTCGCGGCCCTCACGGTGGTGAACCTCTGATGTCCGACTTCCCCTGGCTCAGCGTCCTCGTGGCGCTGCCGCTCGTGGGCGCCTTCGTGGTGCCGAGCCTGCGCGGCGCCACCGCCAAGCAGACGGGCCTCGGCTTCTCGCTCGCCACGCTGGTGCTCTCAGTCCTCGTGGCTGCGCAGTACGAGCTCGACGGCGGCATGCAGCTGACCGAGACCTACGAGTGGATCCCCGCCTTCGGCGTGCACTTCGCCCTCGGCGTCGACGGCCTGGGCCTGCTGATGGTGCTGCTCACCACGCTGCTGGTGCCGATCGTGCTGCTGGCGGCCTGGCGTGAGGACGAGGCCGACAACCCGGCCCACGTCGACGGCAACCCGCAGGGCAAGGCCCACGTCTTCGTGGCCTGGGCCCTGGCCCTCGAGGCGCTCTCGCTGGCGGTCTTCCTGGCCACCGACGTGTTCCTCTTCTACATCGTCTTCGAGGCCACGCTGATCCCCGCCTACTTCCTCGTCGGCGGCTTCGGTCGCCTCGGTCGCTCGGCCGCCGCGGTGAAGTTCCTGATGTTCCAGCTGGCCGGCGGCCTGGTGCTGCTCATCGGCGTCATCGGGCTCTACGTGGTCTCCGCGCAGGCCGGCTCCCCGTCGTACCTGCTGAGCGACCTGATGGCGCTGGACATCGACACCACCGCCGGACGCTGGCTGTTCGCGACGTTCTTCATCGCCTTCGCGGTCAAGGCGCCGCTGTTCCCCGTGCACACCTGGCTGGCCGACACCACGGGCAAGGCGACCCCGGGCACCTCGGTGCTGCTGGTCTGCGTGCTCGACAAGATCGGCACGTTCGGGATGCTGCGCTTCTGCCTGGGGATCTTCCCCGAGGCCTCGCAGTGGGCCACGCCGCTGGTCGTCACCCTCGCGCTGATCTCGATCGTCTACGGCGCCTTCGTCGCGATCGGCCAGGACGACGTGCTGCGCCTGATCGGCCTGACGTCGCTGAGCCACTTCGGCTTCATCGTCCTGGGCATCTTCGTCTTCAGCTCCCAGGGCGGCACCGGCTCGATCCTCTACATGGTCAACCACGGCCTGGGCACCGCAGCGCTGTTCCTCGTCGCCGGCTACGTCATCGCGCGCCGGGGCACCGCCTCGATCCGCGAGCTCGGCGGCCAGGAGAAGGTCACCCCGGTCATCGCGGGCCTGCTGCTGATCGGCGGCCTGGCCACCCTCGGCCTGCCCGGGCTCTCGCCGTTCATCAGCGAGTTCCTGGTGATCATCGCGGCCTTCGACTACGCCTGGTACGTCGGTGCCGTGGCCGTCACCGGCATCGTGCTGGCGGCGATCTACGTGCTGTGGATGTACCAGCGCACCATGACCGGCCCGACGCCGGAGAAGGTCACCGCCGACGAGGACCTCAGCCTGCGCGAGGGCATCGCGGTCGCGCCCCTCGTGGTCGCCCTGGTCTTCCTCGGCTTCTACCCCGCCCCGCTCCTGGACGCCGCCGACCCCTACGTCGGTGACCTGATGAGCCACGTCGGTGTCACCGACGACCCGCCGGAGGTCACCGCGCCCGCGGCCGACCACGCCGGTGACGAGCACGCCGAGGAGGGCGAGCACTGATGGAGTTCACCAAGCCTGTTCTCGCCTACGCCGAGATCTGGCCGCTCATCGCGGTGCTCGGCGTCGCCTGCCTCGGCGTCCTCGCCGAGGCGCTCCTGGCCCGCCCGCACCGGCACCGCGCGCAGGTGCTGCTCGCCGGCACGGGCCTCGTGGCCGCCCTGGTCGGCACCGTCGTCGTGGGCACCCGTCTGGACGTGGTCGCCGACGGCACCGCCCGCGGTGTCATCGGTGGTGCCGGCTCGGTCGTCGTCGACGGACCCACCGTCTTCCTGTGGGCCCTGGTGCTGGTCTTCTCCCTCATGGGCCTCGCGCTGTTCGCCGAGCGCAAGGTCGAGGCCGGCGTCTCGGTCTTCGCCGGCCAGGCAGCCGCCCTGCCGGGCAGCGACGCCGAGCGGCAGGCCCAGGGCCTGGACCACACCGAGGTCTACCCGCTGATGATGTTCGCCATCGGCGGCATGATGCTCTTCCCCGCCTCCGGGGACCTGCTGACGATGTTCGTGGCCCTCGAGGTCCTCTCGCTCCCGCTCTACCTGCTCTCCGGGCTGGCGCGCCGTCGCCGCCTGCTGAGCCAGGAGGCGGCGCTGAAGTACTTCCTGCTCGGCGCGTTCTCCTCCGGGTTCTTCCTCTACGGCATGGCCCTGGTCTACGGGTACGCCGGCACGCTGGACCTCGGCGGCATCGACGCGGCGATCCGCAACGACTCCGGCAACTCCGGCATGCTCACGATCGGGCTCGGCCTGCTGCTGGTCGGCCTGCTGTTCAAGGTCGGTGCGGTGCCGTTCCACTCCTGGACCCCCGACGTCTACCAGGGCGCCCCGACCGCGGTGACCGGCTTCATGGCCGCCTGCACCAAGATCGCGGCCTTCGGTGCCCTGCTGCGCCTGCTCTACGTCGGCTTCGGTGCCGACCGATGGACCTGGCAGCCTGTGCTGTGGGTCGTCGCCATCCTCACCATGCTCATCGGTGCGCTGCTGGCGGTCGCCCAGACCGACGTCAAGCGGATGCTGGGCTATTCCGCGGTGGCCCACACCGGCTTCCTGCTCACCGGCGTGCTCGGCGCCCAGGCGGCCGGTGAGCTCGCGGTCGGCCAGGTCACCTCGCTGCAGGCCGTGCTGTTCTACCTGGCGACGTACTCCTTCGCCACGCTCGGCGCCTTCGCCGTCGTCACGCTGGTGCGCGACTCCTCCGGCGAGGCGACCGGCCTGGACCGCTGGGCCGGGCTGGGCAAGCGCTCCCCGCTGGTGGCCGGGGCCTTCGCCTTCTTCCTGCTCTCGATGGCCGGCATCCCGCTGACCGCCGGGTTCGCGGGCAAGTGGGCGGTCTTCACCGTCGCCATGTCCGCCGGGGCCTGGCCCGTGGTCGTCGTGGCCATCACCTCCTCGGTGATCGCGATCTTCTTCTACGTGCGCACCATCCAGGTGATGTTCTTCTCCGACGTGGCCGAGGGCACCGAGCCCGCGGCCGTCGCGGTGCCCTCGTGGCTGACCAGCGGCACCATCGCCGTGGCCGTCCTCGGCACGCTCGTCCTCGGTGTCGTGCCGGGGCCGCTGCTCGAGCTCGCGGCCGATGCCGGACAATTCATCAGGTGAGCTCCACCCCGCCCCCCGCCACGCTGGCCCTGCCGGTCACCGACGACGCGCTCGCGGCCCGGCTGCGCGCCCGCATGGAGACGGTCGAGAAGCTGCTCGACGGTCACGTGGAGGGTCGCACCGCCTACGTCACCGAGGCGGCGCGGCACCTGCTGGCCGCCGGGGGCAAGCGGTTCCGTCCGCTGCTGGTGCTGCTGGCCTCCGAGACCGGTGAGCACCCCGACAGCGACGACGTGCTGACAGCCGCCTGCGTCGTGGAGATCACCCACCTCGGCTCGCTCTACCACGACGACGTGATGGACGAGGCGGCCCTGCGCCGCGGTGCCGACTCGGCCAACGCCCGCTGGGACAACCTCGTCGCCATCCTCACCGGCGACTTCCTCTTCGCCCGCTCCTCCGAGCTCACCTCACGGTTGGGTGCCGACGCGGTGCGCATCCAGGCCGAGACGTTCACGCGCCTGGTCGAGGGCCAGATCATGGAGACCGTCCGACCCGCCGACGGCGAGGACCCGCTCGAGCACTACCTCGAGGTGGTCGCGGGCAAGACCGGTTCGCTCATCGCGACCTCCGCGCGCTACGGCGCCCGCTTCGGGGGCGCCAGCCGCGAGGTGGAGGAGGCGCTGGCGGCGTACGGCGAGATCGTGGGGTCGGCCTTCCAGCTCTCCGACGACATCCTCGACATCGCCTCGGAGTCCGACGACTCGGGGAAGACCCCGGGCACCGACCTGCGCGAGGGCGTGCCCACCCTGCCGACGCTGATGGCCCAGTCCTCGTGCCGGTCCTCGACCGACCCGGCCGACGCGCGGCTGCTGGAGCTGCTGTCGGGCCCGATCACCGACGACGCGGAGGTCGAGGAGGCCCTGGCGCTGCTGCGGGCCCACCCCGCGATGCAGGAGGCCCGCGCCTACGTCGTCGCGCGCGCCGCCGAGGCCAAGGCCCTGCTGGAGATCCTGCCGCGGACGCCGGTGCGCACCGCGCTGGAGTCCTTCGCCGACCTGGTCGCCACCCGGACGGGCTGACCCCGTGGTCGCCAGCAGGTCCGCGCGGGCCAGGAAGGCGGGCGTCGAGGCCGGACCGCTCTCGCGTGTCCGCATCGAGGTGGGACCCGACGACTCGTTCGTCTACCGGATCGCCTGCACCGCCTGCACGACCGCGACCGGGTCGGCCTGGTCGACGCACCGCCGCGGGGAGGACAACGGCTACCTCGCCGCGATGGACCGATGGTCCTTCCACCTGGTCGAGAAGCACCCCGGCGCGGAGGCTCCGTGCCTGGTCCATCTCCCCGCGGCCCAGCAGCGCCTGCACGAGAGCCGCGAGCAGCGCGACGGCTCCACCGACTGACCCGGCCGGACCGAGCCGCTGGTGGGGACTGGTCGACCGAAACTGCCGCTTGTCGACCGGAGTTCCGTGTGACCAGCGGGTGTTTCACCACCCGGGTGGTGAAACTGCCCCTCAGACCGCCGACGCCTCCGCGGCCAGCGCCAGCTGCCGTCGCCGGTGGGTCAGCGCCTCGACGGTGAAGACCACGAGCGCGACCCACACGAGCACGAAGCCAGCCCACCGGGCCGCGGGCATCTCCTCGCGGAACCACAGCACGCCGAGCAGGAACTGCAGGATCGGGGCGAGGTACTGCAGCAGCCCCAGCGTGGTCATGGAGACCCGGGTGGCGGCTGCCCCGAAGCAGATCAGCGGGATCGCGGTGATGATGCCGGTGGTCGTGAACAGCAGGGCGTGGCCAACGCCGTGCTGGCCGACCTCGGCGGTGCCGCCCAGGCCGATGAGCAGCAGGTAGCCCAGGGCCACCGGGGCCAGGACGGCCGTCTCCACCGAGAGCGACTCCACCGCCCCGACCGACGCCTTCTTCTTCGCCAGGCCGTAGCAGGCGAAGGAGAGGGCCAGGGTGATGGCGATCCACGGTGGCCGCCCGTACGCCGTCGTCAGCACCACCACGGCCACGCCGGCCACCCCGAGGGCGGCCCACTGCAGCGGGCGCAGCCGCTCACCGAGGACGAACACGCCCATCAGGACGATGACCAGCGGGTTGATGAAGTAGCCCAGGGCGGTCTCCACGACCCGGTCGTGGGTGACGCCGTAGATGTAGCCGCCCCAGTTGACGCTGATGGCCACCGCGGCGAAGGTCAGCAGACGCAGTGCGCGTCGGTCCCGCACGACCGCCAGGAGGGAGTCGCGACGGCGCAGCAGCAGGATCAGCAGCCCGACGGTGAGCGTCGACCACACGATGCGGTGCCCGAGCATCTCCAGGGCACCCGCGGGCTCGAGGAGGGGGAAGTAGAGCGGGAAGAGCCCCCACATGAGGTACGCCGCCGCCCCCAGCGCCACCCCGCGACCCGAGTCGTTCACCACCGGAGCATAAGAGCCCTGTTTGTGCGGGGTCGCATCGGGGCAGAGACCCGGCACGGCTACAGAACCCACCCCCAGGAGCCCCCCCATGCGGACCGTCCACCGCCCCCTCGTCCACGTCCGTCGCGTCCTCGCCGCGGTGCTGCTCGCCCTCGGGTTGGTCGCCGCCACGCTGCCGGCAGCCCAGGCCGAGCAGGTCGAGCGCCAGATCACCATCAACGGCAAGGAGCCGAAGGAGAACAAGTTCCTCATCAAGGGCAAGATCTCCCCGAGCACCGGCAAGCCCGTGAACGCGATCATCGAGGTCAAGCACTGCAAGCAGGCGAAGGACTGCGGGGCCGCCTGGAAGCGCTTCGCCAAGATCAAGACGAACAAGTTGGGCCGCTACAGCGAGCGGGTCAAGGGCGTGAAGAAGGGGCACAAGCGGGTCTACTACCGCGTCGCCACCAAGGAGAACGCGAAGTTCCTAGCCGCCGTTTCGCCGGAGATCTACATCTACCGGATCTTCTGAGCCGCGTCCCGGTCGGCCACGACGAAGGGCCCCCACCGGTGTGGTGGGGGCCCTTCGTCGTCGTGCGGCACGGGCC
>JGI11800J13271_1000025_pt1 | contig 14881 bp, 15 predicted proteins | sample DeeseametaMP2633_FD_13271 | JGI IMG/M metagenome (IMG submission 13271)
CCCCCCTCCACGCCGAAACCCCGCAACTCGCCGTCCAACGGCTCGCCATCGCCGCGCTGAAGACCGAGATCCCGATGACCTACCAGGACATGGTCCAGTACATCGAAAGTTCGATCGACGTGATCATTCAGGCGGGCCGCGAAGATAGCCAACGCGGCATCACCGAATTCTACTTCCCCGGGACCGTATTGCAGGAAAGGCACAAGGCATGAAGCGGTATGAATACGACATCCTGTTCTGCAAGGTGAAAAAGCAAAAGGATTACGAAGAGATGCGGCGCGCCCTGAACGAACGTGGCGCCGAAGGCTGGGNGGTAATCTCCGCGGAGGCGGGCGACTATGGCTACACCGCCTTTCTGAAGCGGGAGATCGCGGACCGGCCGACGGAGGCAGTGACATGAAACGTGCCGCCGCTCTCGCGTGCTCACTCCTTCTTTTGTCGGGCACCATCACGTCGGCCGAGCGCAACCTGGTCCCGACGCTCGACAATCAGCCCGATACCTGCCCGGATCAACCGCTCGAGCCGGGCTGGATGCAAAATACCGAGACGCGCGACGCCTACAAGAGGCTCCTGGTCCAGCAAATCTACCGGGCCCAGAGCATGCGACGTATCGTCGACGCGCAAGACTGCGCATGTGATACCCGGTATCCATCCTGGGCAGCCGCAGAGGCGGTCTATTTTGATCGCTATTCATCGGCAGAATATTGGGACGTGGTCGAGGCGACATCAGACTTTCGTCGACAGGCGAACGAGCTCCGGAAGCAGGCCTTGCCGATCTGCGAAACTGCCGGCAACTGGTAGCGGTTCATGAGCGTCGTCACGTATTTCGTGGAAACGGCCGAAGGCTATCTGGACTCGGCGGCTGAGACCCAGTTCGGGGCCGTCGCCGCCACGATCGGAACGATGCTGGTCCTAGGGACGACGCTCGTGGTCATTCTGGTCTGTCTCAACATGATCTACCAATACCGATCCATGGATGGGCGGACCGCCTTCTGGCTCGCCGTGAAAATCGGTCTGATTGGAATATTCGCGACCAACTGGGTCCAGTTCAACGCCCTCGCATCCGCTATCCTGAACGGGATAGACAGCATCGCCGGATCGCTGGTCGCGTCGGTCGGGGGCGGAACGCCAGGACCGTCGGGAACCTTCGCCGAGGAGTTCGATCAGCTCATCGCGGCGCTCGGCGATTACCTGAACGCCGCAGGCTCCGAGCTGAACTGGATGGTCGGCGCGCTTCTCGACACGCTCGGCGTTCTCCTGCTCTCGATCCTCGGAGGGCTGGCGGCCTTTATTATCGTCGCCTCCCGGCTCATGATCACGCTTCTGATAGGGATGGCACCGGTGATGATCTTCCTGACGCTTTTCGAGGTGACCAAGGATTATTTTGGGCGCTGGCTCTCGGCGCTGATCTCCTTCGCGATTTACCCCATCGTCATCGCTGGCGTCTTCGCGACCATCACCGGGGTCTCCCGCGCGCTGCTTGCCGAGCTCGGTGACCCGGAGGGGGCTTCGAACATCGGCGCCCTTCTGCCCTTCTTCATGATGGTGCTCATGGCCAAGGGCTTCATCATCGCGACCCCCTTCATTGTCCGGTCTGTCTCCGGCAACATCATGATGCCGGCGCTCTCGGCAGGATTTGGCGGGGGCTACGCCTTCGCACGCGGGCTGGCTGGAAGCCAGCAAGTCTACAACCGTTACGCTATCGGTGGCACGACCGGCGCTGAATATGCGGCGCTTCGAGCTAGGCAGTTTCTCGGCGTCCAGTCGCTTCCGACCCGCCCGAACGCCGCGGGCGGCGCACCGGCAGCACCGTCCGGTGTCTCCTCCGGCACTGGCGCCCGCATGCTTGCGCAGTTGGCCCGGTTGAGCAGGCTGGGAAAGCGATAGTTTGAAGAGCTCGGTAGATCCGCGGATCCACATTCTGTAGCGCCCTTACTCACTCAGACACAGGGTATGCTCTGTTCCGCGAGCGGGTTCTCAGGCGGATTGAGGGTTATTCGCCGATCCCTTCGCGCTGCACGTCATGCGCCGGTCGTCAAGCGCAGCACTGACAAACGGCAACAAACTAGCATATTAATGACACGTGACAGCTGGAATCCAAGATGCCTGAACTCAGACGGATCGAACCGCATGTTGCCGCGCCCACCCCGCAATTCTCCGAGGCGGAGGTTCAGGCCATGCAACGCGCGTTTATCAAGCTCGCCGAACTTTGGGGGCTGACCGACGAACAGGCATCTGTTCTCATGGGCGATATTTCCGTGCGAACATTCCGACGCTGGAAAGCCGGAGAGCTTGGACGTGCCGGGATCGATACGGCCGCACGCCTGTCGAACCTCATGGGCATCCACAAGGCGCTTCGGCTCCTCTTCAAGGATCCGGCACGCGGATATGGCTGGATCAAACGCCCAAATACGGTCTTCGGCGGCTCAACGGCTCTGGAGGTCATGCTTGGCGGGCAAATCACCGATCTCATGCGGGCCCGGCGGACTGGTTGCTCCTTGGCTCGGCGGAAAGCAAGACCAACCCCCGGCTCGCCCAGACAGTTGGCAATCTGGATCTTGTGCCCGAAGAGCGCCGCGTCGGCGGACCGGGGGCGTCCTACCTGATGGTGCCATTTGTGCACGTGACTCCCGATCATCAAGGGCGGTTTCATGACGGCACCTACGGAGCGTTCTATGGGGCGGACGGTTTCGAAACCGCGCTATTCGAGACCGTCCATCACACACGGCTGTTTTGTGCCGCGACCGATGACGCGCCGGGATGGATCGCGGACAAGCGCGAGTTGGTAGGGCAACTCGACGCTGTCCTCGTCGACGTCCGGGAAGGGTTCGGCGATCTTCTCGACCCGGACGACGACGGCCGGTCCCAGGCCTTCGCCCGAGAGCACCGCGCCAACGGCGCAAACGGCATTGTCTACCCGTCCGTCCGAAACCCTGTCGGCACCTGTTTTGCGGCGTTCCATCCCGATGTCGTCTCCGCACCTGTGCAAGGGCGCCACATCACCTACCATTGGGACGGCACGAGGGTCGATATGTTCAAGGACCTGGGCGACGGGTCAGTCTACGCGATCTCAGCGTAACCTCTAGCATTGGCGACAATGCCGCTCATTTCCGTGGGACACGAGACCTAGGCTCAAGAATGCTGCAAGCGTTCGCGATCCCCGTTCGCACGGCCAGACATCTCCGCCTCCAACCGCTCAAGGTCACTCATGGCGTCCTGAACCTCGGCGACATCGTTTTCGGTCGGAGCGTCCACCTCCAAATCTGCTGGCTGCCTGAAATCCATCTCCATTTGCCGCTGATCCTCCGCGAGGATAGCGGCGCGGACCGGCCGGGACGCTGACGCAGGCATGTCATTGATGGCCAAGCTCTCACTGCCCTCTCCAAGTCCCATCCTGGCCTCGAAATCGCGTTCCGTCAGGCTTGACCCCCGGGGGGCGGTCGGCGTCGCCCGGACGCTCAGGGGCAACGCGCCCATTGGAGGGACCGGTCCTTCCGGGAAGGGCAACTCCCCCTCCTGAGCAGCATGGATGGCCTTGAAGAACGGATCCTCGTAATACACCACGCGCTTGGCCCGGACAGGCATTTGCGCATCGACCACAACAACGATTTCGTCGAGCGGAAGGCGCCGCGCCTCGTCCTCGGGCAAGAGCGCGACCTCTTCTGTCCGTTCCGACTGGCTGCGCCCCTCGAAGGGATTTTTCCCGACAGCACGGGAGCGCGTGACGACGGTTTTCGTGGTCTTCCCGACAGCCTTGCTCAGCTCCTCCACGGTCTTCTCGTCCGATGGCGTCAGGTAGAGCTTGATCCCGGCGTTCCCCTGGAGTGCCCGCCGCGTGTTCTCGCCGTAGATTTCATCGATGGCCGGGATGGTCTGGGTGACCACCGCAAGATGTCCACGATAGGCGCGCAGCACCTCGATGCTCTCCGCCACAATCGGCATCTTCCCGAGGCGATTGAACTCGTCGAGCATGATCATCACCGGCCAGGGCTCGTCCGGCCCCGGCTCCTTGTCCTGCAGGGCGGCCAGGAGATCGGAGAAGAAGAGCCGGATCAGCGGCGCCAGCGGTTTCACCATGAGCGGCTGGACCACGAGATAGACGCTGAAGGGCGTCTTGCGGATCGTCCGGAAGTCGAAATCCGACACCGCCGTCGCATCGTCGATCGCCGGGTTCTGCCATTGATCGAGACCCGAGGTCATCAGGAGCGAGACATAGGAGGTCAGCGTGTCGTTGTTGGTCGAGGCCAGCCGCGTGAATATCAGTCGCGCTGCGGCGTTGCGAGCCTCATGCGCGCGCGCGAGATATTCCTTCTGCTTCTGCCCGCCCGAGGCGGCGATGCGGTAAATCTCCCCAAGCGTCGGCCGGCGGCGCTGGAAGGCCAGAAGCCCGGCAGCGACGAAGAGATCGATCCCGCCCTTCAGGAGCCCCTGCACGCGGTCGTTGTCGTTTTGCAGGAAGAGCGTGGCCAGGAGCTGCAGCTCCATCTGCTGACGGGCCGGGTCTTCGAGCCCATAGATCCTGAGAAGCGGATTGTAGCGATGCGTCCGCTTCGTCTCCCAGTCTGTCGGTGCGAACCGGAAGACCTCGCCTCCTTGCGCCGCCCGATGGCGTGCCGAAGCCTCGAAGCATTCGCCCTTCACGTCCAGCACGACCGCCGAGCCCTGCCAGGTCAGCAGGTTCGGGATTACAAAACCGGTGGTCTTTCCCCGCCCGGTCGGCGCCACGATCAGGGCATGCGGGAAGGTCCGGGAGCAGAGAAACGGCGCGCGGGATCCGGGCTTGCCGAGTTTGCCGATGACAAAGCCCGTGCCCGGCGCACCGAAGAATCCATTCCGCTTCATCTCACGGCGGGTCTGCCAATGGGTATAGCCGAACCGGGTCAGAACCGAGCCGGACAGCGCAAGGCTCAGCATGAGACCCCCGACCCCCGCCCCGGCCATAATGAGGTTGATCAGACGGAAATCGTCGGGGCGGGCGGCTCCAATGGCCCGGTAGTTCTGCGCGATGTAGAAGAAGTCGATCTCAGCCCGGACACCCAGATCCCGAAAGGTGATGACGGCCGAGGCGATGACATAGCCGAAGGCGACGGCAACGAGCGTGACCAGCACGACGCCGACGGCCAGACGGCCCTTTCCGAACCCTCCCATCAGTGGGTCTCCCCGCGCTCGCTCTCACCCTCGACCAGGTCGGTGCGCTGGAGCTCGAACTCGCGATCGGCGATCTCCTCCACCACGGCGCGGGTTGCCTCGCTGTTGGCGGTGGCCGCATCCGATTGCAGATAGGTCTTGGCGACATAGAGCCGGTCAAGACGGTCCTCGATTTGGGCTCTTAGAACGTCCGCATCCCCGTTCCGCAGCCGGTCGATCTGCGCCGCGTCGAGCTCGCGCTCGACCGCGACGCGGTAGCTCAGACGTTGGCCGTCATCCTGGAACGGTGACTGGAGATTGCCGGCCCGTTCGTGATCGATGATCCGCCGGATGTCGGCATTGGCAACAGGCCTCGCTTCGGCGGCATCCGCCTCACGCCCCTCCGCAAGCCGCTCCTCGCGCAGGTCGAGATGCGCCGCCCGAAGCTCGTTTTCGCGGCGAACCTGGTCGATGGCCTCGGTGTCGCGCAGCTCGGTGACCGCCGCATAGGTCGCGCCGAGTCCACGGGCGAGATGCGACGGCATATCCGGATATCGGTCTCGGAATTCCTCCGTCACGGCATCCGCAACAGGCGTCCGCACATCGCGGCCCTCCATGATCCGGTCGACCTCGCGGGTAATCTCGCGGGCCCGATCCTCGTCGGTGATACGCTCCCGGTAGGGCTCACGCCGGTCGATCACATCGCCCGGGCGCGGGAGGAGCTCTGGATGAGTATCAAGGTAGCCCCTTTGCTCCTCCTCGATCCGCTGCTCCGCGCGGGAGACGACTTCCCAGTCCCGCGCCTCGATCTGCTGATCGGTCAGGCCGTCCGAGCGCATGTCCTGACGGATCGCGCGCTCCATGGCATCAGTGGCGGCCGGGTGATAGTGGAACCGCTCCGTCACGGTGCGGTCGTCGACGACTCCGTCCTCACGCAAGACCCCTGCCCGCTCCAGTGCAACGCCAAGCTGGACGTGGGCGCGATTGAGGGTGTCGCGCGCAGCCTCCAGATCTGCACGGCGCTCCAGGTTGAGACCATCGCGGGATGCCACGCGGTCCAGATCGTCCGCGATCCATTGGCGCTCCAGCGCGGCGTTCTGCGCGCCCGTCTCCATCCGGGCGACGACGACGGAAGAGCTGATCCCGGTTCCGCGCAGCGCGGTGTCGACCTGAGCCCGCACCTCGGGGTCGCGCAAGCGGTCGAGCCGCGCCGCATCGATATTGGTCTCGGAATAGACCCCACCCTCCGATGGCTTCTCGGTGAGCGTCACCGACCTGAGCCCGAGCGGCTGCATATGGGCGAGCCGCGCCTGGATCTCGTTGAGGCTGCGCTCGAGCCTCGGCCGCTCGGCTTCGGGCTTTTCGGCGATCATGCTCTGGACGCGCTCGACCTGGTCGGCATAGCGGGTTCGCAACTCTTCGAACGATTGATCCTCGGCCATGTAGACCCCTCCTTCCGAGGTAAGTTTGCCGCCCTTCGCCAGGATCTCTCCGGCGCGGAACAGGGCCGCGGCAATGTCCTCGCGATCGTCGGAGGAGGCCTCTGCGGCGAGCGCGTGGTAGACGATCCGCGTGTTCGCGATCTCTTCGAGGGCATGGGTAAGATCCGCCCCGACCCGCGGACGCGGCTCGGCAGCCCGGCCCTCATCCTTGGCGGCATAGACCTCTCGGGTTCGGGGCGAGTAATGCACGACACCTCGATCGAGCCGCCGAGTGGCCTCCAGGCGCACCCCGAACTTCTCGGCCTCCTCGACCATGGCGATGCGGAAATCGTCGTAGTTGAACCGGTGGTCGCGACCCAGGAAGAAGAACTCTCCCTCCTGCGAACGGCGGTTCAAGACTATATGCGCGTGGGGGTGATCCCGGTCCTCATGCACCGCGATGATGTAGTCGAAATGCCCCGTGTCGGACTGGAAGAACCGCTCCGCCACATTGGCGGTGATGTCGCGCACATCCTCGCCCTTCGTGCCGATCGGATAGGACATGAGCATATGCGTCGTCTGCCCGAGCTTGGGCTTGAACCCTGCACTCCAGCGCTTGGAGAACCGCTCGGTCAGGTCCTTGATCTCCGTTGCCTCGAGCCTCGCCTTCCCATCCAGGAACCCGCTCGAGTCGACGATGTGCGAGGACTTGGTCGTGAGGTAGTCGAGCTGGTTCTTGAGCTGCGACTGCGTATGCGTGCCCCCGCTTCGGATCGCCTTGAAGACCGCCGCACGATGCCCCGCCGCCGCCCGCACGAGCTGCCTCTGCCGCCCGGTCTGCAGCCCCTGCATCGAGCCCCGGATCCGGCTCCAGCCATCCCGGAAGATATCCCCGGTGACATCATGGACGGCATCATTCAGCCGCATGGGCGAACTCCCTCAGAACGGCAGTGGCCGAGAGCCGCATCCCGTCCCGGCGGCGGCGCAAGAGCAGGTCGATCTCGTCAGCGGAATCGAGGATGAACCGCGCCAGCCCGCGCATCTGGGCGAGGCGCAATTCGGAAAACTGAGGCCCTGCACCCTGCTCCATCTGGTTGGCCTTCACCATCTGCTTGGCGACCTGCACGACGCCGTTGCCGACCTCGTGCAGGGAAGCTCGGTAGCGCGCCAGTTCACCCGCCAGCTGCACGTCCGGAACGAAGGTTCCCCCCGCCGCCTGGATCAGCCGTCTGACCCCCTCCGTGCGGGTCTCGATCCCCGCCGCGGCCAGGACTTCATCGAGCGCCGCCAACTCTTCTGGGGTCAGTTTCACGGTCACTGCGGCCGTCGCCACCGCCGTGTCACGCTGGCGTTCCGCGTCGGCTTTCAACGCGTACTGCACCGCCCGCGGCGTAACCCCGAAGCGCTTCGCGAGCTCAGATGTCGAGACGCCTGCCCCGGCGGCGCGGACGATCTCCGCGCGCTCCGTCTCTGTCAGTCTCCTGGTCCGGCTCATGCGAAGAAAGCCCCCCTATTTCCTGCCAACTTCATTCAAGGTCGCCCCATCATACGAAACTATATGTAGTGGTCAATCATATACTATTGAAGGAGGCTCCCAGGCGACCTTGAATTCCGTGTCTCGGTCCGAGCACCGAAGGTGCGAGGCCCGGCCCGAAGGGCCCAGGCAAACCGGCCATCTCCAACCGCACACCGGCCGCCATATGTCATGCCCGCGCCCGAGGTTCAGGCCGAACACGCATGTGTTCGAACGGAAGCGAGGGGCGGCGCAGGACCTGCGCCAACGGGGCTGACGGACAGGGTCAAGGGCGGTCAGATTTGGCGCGCCAAATCTCTGCCGGAAAAACCGGCGGGCGCAGCCCGACTGTTATTCCGGATGGCCCCCTTGAGGCTGGCCGGCAGACCTGTTTCAAGCAATCTCTCATATCCCCCGTCAGGACCGCACGCGGTCCCGACACCTTTCCGGGGACGCCGGCCGAAGGCGGCGGTCCCCGGACCCGGCGCAGCCTTCCCCGGACCGGGGAAAGGGCCGCCCGTGGGCGGCCCATCCTCGTGAGAGGATTACTCCTGCGGTTCCTTCGAGCTCGGTGGGAACATCACCAGCTCCTGGACCGCGACGGGGAAGTCGAGCTTGAGGCTGAAGAACTCCGAGCCGTCCCCGTTGCGGGTGTTGCGGAACATCGCGCCGACGCGCTGAAAGCGGGTGCGCCGGTGCCCGGAGGTACGCCCGCAGCTCACAGCCTTGAGGGCGTCGCCCGCCTCGCTCTCCGCCGCTGCGATCCCGGCCTTGCTCGAGCTGCAGACTGTCCAACGAGAATGGACTGCCGCCTTCGGGCAGCGTGGCCGATGCGCTGTGCCCGCTGCAGCGATCTGAAGCCGGACGGGCGGATCGCGCGATTGCTGCCCCGCATCAGGGCAATTGACCGGCCGACTCCGGCCGCGGATGAGACTAGTCGATGTCGGAGGGATCGCATCTTCAGCGTCCCTCGTATATGGGCTGCTGCGCCGCCGGGCTGATCTGCTCGCACCGCCAGGCGTCCCAACCTGGTCGCGTGACCACGGCTGTTTCGGAGCAATAGAATGACCTGCGATTTTTCGGGCGTCCTCTTGGACATGGACGGGCTCCTCCTGGACACCGAGCGTTTGCAAATGGAGGGCGGGCCCGACGTGATCGCGCGCTTAGGGTATGCTCTGCCCCCGCAGTTCTTCAGACGATTGGTGGGTGTGGCCCGTCATGATGCGGCCAGCATCATCGGGGAAGAGGTGGGAGTCCCCATAGATCGCCTGGCGCTCGATACAGCTTGGGATGAAGCCATGGATCTGCGCATGGAGAACAGTGTCCCCCTGCGGCCCGGCGTCGCCGCATTCTTCGACGCATTGGACCGATTGGGCTTGGCCAAGGCCGTGGCCACGAACAGCATCACCGGAAGAGCGGAGTGGAAGCTCGATCACGCGGGCCTTCTGGACAGGATCGATGCGGTCGTGGGCGTCGACCAGGTGGAGGCAGGCAAGCCCGCACCGTACGTGTACCTGAGAGCCGCCGAACGGATCGGCCGGTCGCCGACCGAATGTGCCGCATTCGACGATAGCGACCTCGGGGTCCGGGACGCCATGGACGCGGGGCCGGGATCGTGGTTCAGATACCCGACCTGGTGGAAAGCAAAACCCGCGAGGCACATCGCGAAGTTCGATCCCTGGACCATGCGCGCGCCATTCTCGGGATGTAGTTCGACCGTCACCGTCGGGCGCCCATCCCACCTGGCCGGGGGAGCTGACGAACCATAGGGTCGCGAACAACCTCGTGGGAATGACGAAAGGGCCGCGCTGTGCGCGACCCTCTCTCGGTCATTCATCCGATGCCTTCTTCGCCGGATCGGCGACCCGCATCACGGTCAGTCCCTTTGCCTCGGCCTTCTGCCCGAGGTTCAGCGCCACTCCGTTGCCGCCGAAGAGCACAACACCCGTCGCGGCGAACTTGTCGTCGAGCATCTCATCGTTGCACTTGAACGGAGCCGCCCGCCCATGTGCGGACCAGCGCGGATCGAAGCGCGCCTGCGCGACGCCGCGCGCCCGCGCCCACCGTGCCGCGATCATCTCGGCGCCATGCTTGCCGCCCTTGTGGCAGAGGAAGATTTCCTGATTGCGCCTCTCGCAGATGCGCTCCCGAACCTTGTCGAGCGTGTTGAAGATGACGTCGATATCGGTCCAGTCGGTGGCGCCCGAGACAATCAGGGGCACCCCCTCGACCTTCGACTTCGCGGCCGTCTCACGATCATGCTGTTCCAGAAGCTGACGGGCCTCGAAGACCGCCCCGGTCTCCTGCGCCCGGACGCTTGCCCGCGAACCTGCGGCCGGGATGAAGGCATGGCCGGTCTCGACCTCGTAGCATTCTGCCGCGGCCTCGGCCATTGTTTCGACGGCTCCGACGATTTCCCTCAGCTGCAGGAAGCGGACCTGGGCCTCTTCCAGCGCGGTCTCCGCGATCTCCGATCCGTCGTGCGATTTTGCGAGTGCTCCGATCTTATCGGCGGTGCGGTCAAGCTCCTTGCCGAGGGCGACCTTGCGACGCTGCAGGATCGTGGCGAACCCATGCGCGAGCGGTTCGATCTCGCCCTCGAGCCCCGTGCCGCGCAGCTGGCCGAGCAGCGCTTCGAAGGTCTCTCGGGTGATGCTGTCCTTCAGGATGTCGTCTTCGGGGATCGGCAGGATGGCGCCCTTCTCCGTCAGCCCGAAGAGTTCGATGGTCTCGTAGGCGGTTGCGTTGTCGTAAGCCATATCGGTATCTCCAGATGGTTGTGGAGCCACCACGTGAGTGTGGGGGCATGGCCGTACGTCTGGTTCACCGAATCTGTCCGGGTCAGGGACGGCGAAGCCGCCGGCTTGCCGGGCGCAAAAGTTTTCCGGGCGCGCCGCCAACCACGGGCGCGCCGTCGATCACTGGGCTGACACCTCCGCGCGCACCGCCCTTGCCGAAAAGTTTTGCGATCCTTGAGGCGGGCTGATTTGGGGGCCATCCGGAGGATATGCTTCCGCGCTCATGTGTGTGTGTTTGACGGTAGGTTTGCCCGACACGAGCAGGCAAACGCCGCGACCGGACGCGGAAGACGGATGAAGCGGAGGGATGGTTTTGGCCTCCGGCCAAAGCAGACCGAAGCGCAATCCGTCGGAGCGGCCGGGGAGCGACGTGCTCGTGAGGCGGGCAAACCGGGGGTCTGGGTGCGACGCCGCGGTGAGGCCGCATGGCCGAATGCGCGATCGGCCAAGGGCCGATATCTCCTCTGCGACACGCGAAGCCGAGCAGGGGAGGGGGAGGCCGACAGGCTTCGGGCGCCACGTTCAAAGCTACGCCCGCCGCTCACATTTTCTCCCGAGCTGGGTGCGATTGCCCAAGCAAGCCAAGCAATGCAAGAGGCGAACAAAGAGGAAGGGGTATGTTCCATGACACCGAAGTCGCCTGAAATAACGGAGAGCAAGCAGGACGATTTTACATTGCGCTGTCCTTTTCTTCAGAAGCATTGCATCTGACCGGACGACTATGCCGGAGCAGACGTTCACTGCGGCGGGCGCGAGCGTCGACAGTGCAGACATTTCTGCCGTTCGCTGCGCGCGCTCAGTGATCGCCTTAGGCGCAATGCCGATCGTCAGAGCGGGCGGCAGAGCGGTCATACGCCGCGCAAGACGCACATGTCCGCTCTTCGAGCGAGCCGGTCTCATTTCGGGGGATAATTGGTTCGATCTACTCGCCCTCGCGAGAGACGGCCGGCGAAGCATCGGACTCACCATCGTGAGCAAGATAAAGGACCCGCGACCAACGTCGCGGGCCTCTTTTCTCCTTTCAACCGCCGAACTCCTCGCGGAAGTCGGCGAAGTCCACCTGCATGCCGTTCAGGATAGTGCTCCAGTGACGGGTCAGGGCCGCCTGGGCGACGGCCTCGCGGATCTGGCCTTCGGTCGCGCCTGCGGCCTTCGCAGCCTGGGTGTCGGCGAAGACGCAGAACTGGCAGGGAATCTGCGCCGCCACGGCGATGTTGATCAGCGCCTTCTCGCGCGCCGACAGCTCCGTCTGCTGCGAGACCTCGAGGTCGCGGGTCAGCCGCCAGGCCGCGGCCACGCCGTGCTCGGGGTAGACCTTAAAGAAGCTCGGAACGAAGCCGAAGGCGCTCTCGATCTCAGCGAAGGCCTCGGCCGCGGTCTCCTGCGCGCTGGCCGGAACGGCCTGGGTGAAGGCGGACAGGGAAATGGCCGCGGTGACGACGATGGTTTTGAAGTTCATTTGGTTCTCCAGTTCGGGAAGGGCCCGGACAGCCGGGCTGTTGCGCACCCCGCCGGAATGGCCGGGGTATAGCCTCCTTCTGGCCGAAATCGCGTCGCGGACATATTTCACCCGTGGTCCAAGTCCGGGAGAAAACCGATTTCTTGAATTCATTCATAAACTTGGCAGCGGAACTAATGCCGGCGCCCGGTCCTGCCGGCACCGCGGTGCATCCCGCACTGCACCCTCGGTTCAGTTCGCCGCCGCGACCGGTTCGAACAGGAGCCTGACGTAGGACCGCAGCAGCAGAAGCTGTTCCGATAGGATCTGCGGCTGCCCGACCGCGCGGGACAGCACAATGCCGCCCTCGACAGTGTTGGAGATCATGTCGGCCAGGGCGCGCAGGTCGACGGCGTCGCGCGGCGGATAGCTGGCGGCGATCTCCTCCAGCATCTTCAGGAACCGCGCGCGCCAGATCAGCACGGCGTTGCGGTTCAGCTCGCGCACGTCGCGGTCGAACATGCGCTCCGAATAGGCGAAAGTCGCGACGAGGCAGCCGGGATGCCCGTTCGGCAGATCCGCCATCATCTCGGACAGGAGCTTCAGTCCGATCAGGAAGGAATGCAGCGGATCGCCGTGCAACTCGCGCGCGCGGCCGAACACATCGTCCAGCAGCACCTCCTCGGTGTCGAGGTAGCGCTGCAAGAGCGCGCGCGCGAGTTCGTTCTTGTCGCGGAAATGGTAGAAGAACCCGTTCTTCGAGATCCCGGCTTCGGAGATGATCTCTTCGATCGAGGTCGCGCCGAACCCCTTGGCGAGAACGCCCGCCTCGGCGATGTCGAGCAGCCGCTCGCGGGTGCTGGGCCTGGTTTGCGCCATTCTCCGTCCTCCACATCCCACTGCACCGGAAGTGCAGTTTTGCCGACCCGGGAAACCCCCGTCCCGCAGGCGGCCGACGCTGTGCATTGAAATCGAAGCGTTTTGCGGCCGCGCCAAGACTGGACCACGCGAATTCTATCGCTCCGAGCCCTTCAGGTCCATTCATTGCTCCGTCGCCGCGATCCCCGGGGCGGCCTCGACAGCAAAGGACCATCACATGACCCACACACCCTCCCGCCTCGCCTCCGGCGTGCTCGTGACCGCGACCTCGCTGGCCTTGGTCGCCGTCGTCACCGGCAAGACTCCGGCCTCCAACACGCAGGGCTCGCGCCTCCGTGCCCTCGCCACCGTCCATGACAGCGCCCCCGCGCCGCACGTCTTCGCCGCCGGCAGTGCCGTGCGACGATCCCGCTGACCGATTCCGGGGGCGGTAGATCCCGCCTCGCCGGACCCGAAAGGACCCGTCCCATGACCGACACCACCCCCACCCCGATCCTGCCGCCCTTCTTGCGTGACCTCATGGCCCACTATCGACGCGGTCGGCAGCGACGCCTGGAACAGGCTCTGCGGCGCGACCTGCCGCTGCATCTCCTGCGCGACATCGGCCTTGCCGACGACGCACCCCTCCGCCGCCTCCCACCGATAGGAGCAGAACGATGACCCATCACGACGTTCCCCCCAGAGCCCCGGGCCTGACCTGGCTGACCGAAGGCGGAATCGAAACCGAGATCATGTACAAGTGGGGCTACGAGTTGCCCCAGTTCGCGATGTTCCCGCTGCTGGAGAACCTCAAGGCGGCCGAGACCATTCGCGGCATGTACCGCCGCTATCTCGACGTGGCCGCGCGCCATGGGATGGCGGCGCTGATCGGCGGCTTCGACTATCGCGCCAGCGCAGACTGGGGTGCGCTGTTGGGCTATTCCTCCGCAGGTCTGGCCGACGCAAACATCGGCGCCATCGACTTCCTGCGTCAGATGGCGCGGGAGTACGAGGGCCAGATCGCGGATGCGCGGCTGGTGGGCTACCTTGGCCCGCGGGGCGACGCCTACAGGCTGAACCGGGCGATGTCCGAGGCAGAGGCGGAGGAGTATCATTCGGTGCAGCTCGCCACGCTGAAATGCGCGGGCGCCGATCTGGCCTGGGCGGTCACCTTCAACAACCCGGCCGAGGCCCGGGGCGTGACACGGGCGGCCCGCGCCCTCGACATGCCGCTGGCCCTGTCCTTCTCGCTCGACTCGACCTCCCGCCTGGCCACGGGCGCGAGCCTGCAGGAGACGATCGAGGCCATCGAAGCGGACAGCGGCGCCTACCCGGCGTTCTATTCGCTCAACTGCTCGCACCCGCAGGAGTTCGAGCCCTCGCTGACCCCCGGCCCCTGGCAAGACAGGTTGCGCTGCATCCGCCCCAATGCCGCGAAGATGGACAAGATCGCACTTTGCAAACTCGGCCACCTCGAAGAGGGGAATCCGGAAGAGCTCGGCCGCCAGATGGCCGACGTGGCACGGCGCTTTCCGAAGATGGACATCTGGGGCGGATGCTGCGGGACCTGCGAAACCCACCTCGACCAGATCGCCGCGCGTCTGAAAGAGGTGCGGATGGAGGAAGCGGCATGACGCCTGACCTGACGGACGAGATCGATGTCGGCGCCCTGCGCGCCGACACGCCCTCCTGCGCGGGGGGGATCCATCTCAACAACGCCGGGGCC
>JGI11800J13271_1000026_pt1 | contig 14599 bp, 8 predicted proteins | sample DeeseametaMP2633_FD_13271 | JGI IMG/M metagenome (IMG submission 13271)
TTACCGTAACCCGGCTAGCCGTGCGCTGCATTTTGCCGTCGATATCTCGGTCAATGCAGTTATTGATGACACAACCTGAAGCCACCACCAGCGATAAACCGATGAGCGTTGCGAGCAATAGCCAATAATCTATATCGCCACGGGACGCGAGCAAGAAACCGCCCGTTACCGAAATAGCATTGCCCATAATAATGCCGGGCTTGGTAACTGAGAGGTAACGTTTATAAGTAGAGGTCATGGGTAAAATCCAAATTTAGAACGCGCCCATTTAGACACGTATCAAGGTGTACTGAGAAGCCCCAATGTTGCCCCAACAATAGGTTGCACCAATAGAAGGGCTTATCGTACTGACCGCGATGAAGTAATCACATTGAAAAGCCTGACATGATCGTCAGGCTAGACCACGCATATACAGAGATTTGCTAATACATCATCATGGCGTTTGATTCGTAGATGATCCAAACGGATAAACCAACCACCATGAAAATAATAAGCGCACTGAATAAGAATGAAAACGTATTGGCTCTGCCTTCTTCAGTAACAAAGTTAAGGTGCAAAAAGTATTTAAGGTGCACCCAAATTTGAACCAAGCCCAAAGTTACCACGCTCCAAATCGTGGTAACTTTAGATAGGTCGCCATTCATCACTAGAGTGAACGGAATAGCGGTAAGTACCACAGATAGAATGAAGCCAATAATATAAGACTTCACATCGCCATGTGCGTCATCACTATTGTGGGTCGATGAAGCGTGACCGTCCGTATTTGAAGCTAATTTTGCATCGTGTAACGCCATTACATTGCCCCCATTAAATACACTACGGTAAATACACATATCCATACGATATCGAGGAAGTGCCAAAACAGACTTAAGCAACTAAGTCGAGTAACGGTTTGCTCACCTAGACCTCGGCGGGTTACTTCAATAAACATGATTGTCATCCAAATAAGGCCCGCTGTAACGTGCAGTCCGTGCAGTCCCACTAACGAGAAAAACGCCGTTAGAAACGCACTTTGCTGCGGCCCGTTGCCATGCTCAATAAGGTGATGAAATTCGTACACCTCCATACCAATAAAACACGCACCCAGTGCCCATGTCACCGCCAGCCAAGCAAGGGCGCCTGACTTGTTTTGTCGGTGAGCACATATCATGGCAAAGCCAAAGGTAATACTGCTTAAAAGCAGAGCGGCTGTTTCAACTGCAACAAAGTTGAGTTCAAAAATATCTTTGCCAGACACACCGCCCGCCGTATTCATAAACAGCACGGCATAGGTGGCAAAGAAAGAAGCAAACAACAAACAGTCGGTCATTAAATACAACCAGAAACCAAACACGGTGTTGTTTTCATGATGTTCTTCGTGTGCGTGTTCATGCGGCATTGATGTGGCGCTTGATGTTGCAATAGTACTCATGAGCGACCTCCCACTGTATTGGCACTTAAGTGCGTAGCTTCAACTCGTTCAACCTCATCTACCTGCACGTAGTAATCAACATCTGAGGTATAGCAACGCTTAATAAATACTCCTATTCCTGCCACTAAACCGACAACAGCAAGCCACCAAATATGCCAGATAAGCGCAAAGCCCATCAGGGTAAAGCTCATGCTCATGAAAACTCCGGCTGAAGTATTTTTTGGCATATGAATAGGTGTGTATTTTTCAGGGCGTTGATACGAATCGCCGCGCTCCTTCATATCCGTCCATGCATCAATGTCTTTGATGTGAGGAATCTTGGCAAAATTGTAAAATTGAGGCGGTGACGCCGTTGACCACTCTAGCGTGTGACCATTCCACGGATCGCCCGTTGTATCGTTAAGCTTCTCTTTGTTTTTGAAGCTTACAAACAGCTGAAGTAGCTGGAAGAAAATACCAATTGCTATAACAAACGCACCAAATGCAGCAATGTATAACCAGATATTCCAGTCAGGATTGTCGGTGTGATTTAAGCGGCGTGTCATACCCAAAAAGCCAAGCACATATAGGGGCATGAACGCCAAAAGGAAACCAATTTGCCAGCACCAAAAGGCTGCTTTTCCGGTTTTTTCGTCAAGCTTAAAGCCCATGGCTTTCGGGAACCAAAAAGCAAAGCCAGCCAGATAGCCAAATACCGCACCACCAATAATGGTGTTGTGAAAGTGCGCAATTAGGAACAAGCTATTATGAAGTACGTAGTCAGCACCTGGAATAGCAAGTAACACCCCTGTCATGCCGCCAATGGTGAAGGTCACCATAAAGCCTAACGTCCACAGTACAGGCACACTCAATATTAAGCGACCGCGGTACATGGTGAATAGCCAGTTAAACAGTTTCACACCCGTGGGTACGGCAATAACCATGGTCATAATGCCGAAGAAGGCGTTCACATTGGCGCTCGACCCCATGGTAAAGAAGTGGTGCAGCCAGACAATAAAACCGAGAATAGCAATGGCACCGGACGCATAAACCATCGACTTGTAGCCAAACAGGCGCTTAGCGGTAAACGTAGATATAACTTCTGAAAAAATACCAAATGCAGGCAGTACAAGAATATAAACCTCAGGGTGTCCCCACGCCCAGAACAGGTTGATATACATCATAGAGTTACCACCAGCTTCATTCGTGAAGAAGTGGAAATCCATATAACGGTCTAGCGTCAGCATGGCTAACACAGCCGTCAGAATTGGGAACGAAGCAGCAATCAGAATGTTTGCCCACGTACAGGTCCATGTGAAAATAGGCATTTGCATTAACTTCATGCCGGGCGCACGCATTTTAAACACGGTAACTAAGAAGTTTACGGCGGTTAGCAGCGTACCGAGCCCGGATATCTGCAGGGCCCATATGTAATAGTCGACGCCAACCCCGGGACTAAACTCCAACCCGGCTAGCGGCGGATAAGCAACCCACCCTGTTTTTGCGAACTCACCTAACCCCAAAGACACATTTACTAGAATTGCGCCACCTGCGGTCAGCCAAAAACTTAAGTTATTTAAAAATGGAAACGCCACATCGCGAGCACCAATTTGTAGTGGCAAAATGATGTTCATCAACCCAATCATAAACGGCATCGCCATGAAGATAATCATGATAACGCCATGGGCTGTGAAGATTTGGTCGTAGTGCTCTGGCGGCAGATACCCGGGCGCACCATTGGTTGCCATTGCAAGCTGGGTACGCATCATAATGGCGTCGGCGAAGCCACGCAGCAGCATGATCATAGCCAACACAATGTACATAATTCCAAGACGTTTGTGGTCGACAGACGTTATCCAATCAAACCACAGGGTTCCCCACTGTTTGTGCTTGGTGATAAGCATGGCAATGACCACACCCACCACTGCCACAACAGCAAGTGTCACCATAATAATCGGCTCGTGATAGGGTACGGCCTCAATAGATAATTTACCTAATAAAGACATGGTTATTGTGCATCCTCTTGGTGATGGCTGTGTTGNATTTCAGGCATGGCGTGATGTTCGCCCATGGCNGCATTTTCCGGCTTGTTGTAGAAATCCATAGAGCCGTGATCTTTCATGTATTTCATAACAATGTTATGAAATAANCCGTCATCGACNTTGCTGAAATAGGTCACCGGANTGTTTTCGCTTGGCTCAGCAAGCTGCTNGTANGCACCTGANGTTAANGNTGTNTGCGACTGCTTAACGCTGGCAACCCACGCCTCGAAGTCATCTTCGGTAGGTGTAGCAATAGCGTTAAACTTCATGCCAGTGAATCCCGCACCGCTATAATTTGAAGAAATACCTTTGTACGTACCTGGCTCGTCGGCAATAAGATGAAGCTTGGTTTCCATTCCCGCCATAGAGTAAATCTGGCTTCCTAGCTGGGGAATAAAAAACGAGTTCATGGTGCTTTCAGAAGTAATCTTAAACGCAACGGGTTTATTGGCTGGAAACACCAATTCATTGACCGTTGCGATACCTTGTTCAGGATAAATAAACAGCCACTTCCAGTTGAGCGAGACTACTTCGACAGTAAGATGCTCTCCTTGACCTTCTAGCGGTGCATAAGGGTCGAGTGCGTGAGTAGAGCGCCAGGTGATCACACTCAACGACACGACAATGAGAATTGGAATGGACCACACCACCGCTTCTATTTTGGTCGAATGTGCCCATTTAGGGGTATAAATTTCGAAATCGCGACTAGCGCGATACTTCCACGCAAAGTAAAGCGTAAGAAAAATAACGGGAACAACAACAATCAGCATTAGGATGGTGCAAAGAATAATCAGATTCTTTTCATCCATACCCACTTGCCCTTTAGGGTCAAGCACGCCACCGCTGCAACCGGCCAACGTCAGCCCTGCACCAGCAACAATTAAAGTAAAAAGGTTACGAATAGACAAAACAAGTTCCTATAACCCACAAGTTAAACGGCGATGACTGGGCCGCTTAATAGAGAATGGCAGCGTTACAGCATCGAAAAACACACCGGTAAAGCTTTGTCACACATACTGCGCAACGCTTTCGGCGTTAGATAATCAAATCGGAGACGTTTAACTAAAAAGTGGGGGCGCTCTACTGCCAACCGTCTGAACAAAAGGCTGGGGGAATGTAGGGCAAAGGTAAGGAATAGGTCGGCGCTGTTTTGTTATTTGCGCCTTTGCTATAGCCGTGGCTTTAACCAAGAGACCAACTAACACTAATGCAATAGTGGGAACAATAAATTGCGAAAGCGTGTGATTGGCCAGTGCAATGAAAAAAGGCTCTACAACCAAACTTTCATTAAACGCACTGACAAATTCTGCCGAGTCAGCCAAGGTACCACTGATAACTAGCGCAATGTTCAGCAGTAACACCAGATTAGCCAACCACAGCATAGCGCCTACACCACTGGTGTAGTTTATTGCGGGTCTAATCGAAGAATTCAGTTCGTCTAAAAAAACGAAAGAACGTGGTGCCATATAGAATGTAATGCCTTACAAGAACAGTGCTCTAAGTTTAACGCTGCTTCAAATGAGAATGAGAAAGCAGGCGTGGCAGAGTAATCTCAAATAAGGACAAGTACAAGCCACCTATCGACGGGCTAAAAAGACCTAGTAATTAAAGCACCAGACATAAATGACTATTTTATTAACATTCAAAAGGTAAGACTCTGCTTCCACAGATTTATCGTCGCCCTTAGCGTAGATGTCAGGCGTTCATTCACTTTTTCGCTCGCTGAGCCTTCAACTTGCACCTCGACAGCACCTACACATGTTAATTTTTTGTTTTAAATATACAAAATTAAACCGCTTACCGGATGCGGTTGATAAAGCGTTAACCTTCTTATGGATGCGATGAGTTGCACGACAGTTTTCTCTCTTTTCTCAATGTAATTGATTTAAAAATCATCAATAATTTAAAATGCCACCGGTAGCATTTTGTTTAATTCGTGTTAATATCGAGCAATATTATCTTGATTTCGGGACCGCAAAAAGATGGAAAGGTATGTTATTCCCAGTGTTATGCAGGCGCTGCAGCTATGTCAAGCCATCGCCGAGTCTCGCTCAGGTTTAAGTGCCTCTGAAATTGAGTCAGCGCTTAAACTTCCCCGCACATCAGTATTTAGATTACTTAGAACATTAACCAGCGAACGGGTAGTCGAAAAGCGTGGTACAAAATACTTCTATGGCACACGCATTTACGAAATTAGCGCCGCTAACTCGCGCAGCAGATACGTTCAGAGAATCACTGCACCTGCACTTTCGAAACTTATAGCTGCAACCAACGCTAGCGCAATCATCTGCACATTAGGCGACTACTGCGCGTTTGTAATTGACGTTTTAGATGCCAGAGAAAAGCAAATAACAACAATTAGGCCAGGGACAAAACTGCCCTTATTTGAATCTGCTGCGGGTCATGTCATGTTGGCCTACCATCCCAAGTATCAAAACATGAACGACAGCTCACACCCCGCAAACTTTGATGAACAACAAGCCGCGAAATTACGAGCAACAACGTGTACCAGAGGCTATGCCGTCAGCCACTTCGCACCGCGCAACGTAACGCTTGTTGCCGTGCCAGTCTTCATGCGAGATGGAGAGCTTGTATCAATTTTAGCAATAGAGTTAGAAGGTATGATCCACGACGTTAAGGTACTCCAAGCATGGAGCGCTAAACTCAAAGACATCGCCCGCCAACCAACCACCGGTGCCCACCCTTACGAGCAGGACATGCAGTAATGAAATATATTCCAATTCAACTGATTGTCGCTTTCGTCGCGTTTCTCGCCTTGTCTAACTGTCACGCACAATCATTGGCGTTTGAAGGTGCGCTGGGGTTCGGAAAATACACACAAGGTGGAAACCAAGGAAAAGTGTTAGTTGTTAGCTCTTTGTCTGATAATGCTAAAAGCCCACAAGAGGGAACATTGCGATGGGCTATTGCGCAAGACTATCCCAGACTGATTGTCTTTAATGTGTCTGGCGTGATCGCGCTAGAAAAGGAGTTAGAAATAAAACATGGCAACGTCACCATTGCAGGACAGACATCTCCCCACGGAATTGTAATTTCTGGCGCATCAACAAGCGTTGAAGCTAATCAGGTCATTATTCGACACATGCGCTTTAGGCCGGGGAAAGACAGTGAAGAAGGCGATGCAGTAACCGTTAGAAATACCACTGATGTCATTATCGATCATTGTTCGCTAAGTTGGTCAAAAGACGAGGTAGGCTCTTTCTACAATAACCAACGCTTTACACTGCAATACAGCATACTATCAGAGAGTTTAAACAACGCGGGTCATCACAAAGGTAACCATGGCTATGGCGGCATTTGGGGTGGCAGTAATGCTAGCTTTTTGCGCAATATATTGGCCAATCATACCAGTAGAAACCCGCGCATTAACGGATGGCGACTGAACCCGCCTTACCCACAGCAGCAAGAATTCGTTGATATCAAAAATAACGTTATTGCCAACTGGCAAAAAAACTCAGCTTATGGCGGCGAAAACGGCACCGCAAATCTGGTTGGGAATATTTATGCCCCAGGTCCCGCTACGAAAAAGCTATGGTTTTTCCAATTATGGGACGATAAGGAATCACTCACTCGACTGTATGTTGCTGAAAACGTGATGAAGGGCTATAGCGACATGTCTGAGGACAACAGTAAAGGCATAGATGTCAAGAGCGCCAAAACCGGTTCAAAGAAAGAAAAAGACGTAATCACTCGTTCTCTTTCAACGTCGCCTTTTCATCAGAATGAAATAGATAAATTAGGCGATGCGCAACTTACTGCGCAGCAAACATGGACAAGCTTGATTGAAAACCAAGACGTAGGTGCTAATCTCACCCGCACAGGTAAAGATCTAGACCCTGTAGACTCGCGCATACTTAAGCAAATACAAAGCAATCAGTACACAAGCAAAAATGGGATAATTGATAGTGAATTAGATGTGGTTGACTGGTCAATTTACAGCAGCTACTTTACTGCCAACCCCGCGCCCTCTCTTACTTTTCATGAAGAAAACTCATGGCGGGTACTCGCAGGAATCCCAACACTGTGATCACTAAATATTCATATATTAATAATTTGTGAAATAAACGTTAAATATTAGTGCATTCCTATCTGACAAGATCAATACTGCCACCGGTGGCATAGCAAAATACAAATACTACAGCTATGTCGATTTTGGAATTTAGGAGTTCAAAACATGAAAGTGTTTCAATGGACAGCCCTCGCTCTAGCCGTGTCCACGGCGTTTTCCAGCATGGCGCAAACTGCACCCGCTCAGGAAAATACCGAGCAAACTGAAACAAATGAGACCCCTAGCGAAATTGAAGTAGTTGAAGTAAAGGGTGTTAAACAGGCAGACCTTAAAGCGCGTGACTTAGAACGCATGAAAAGCGGCTTTAGCTCTGTTATTTCTACCGATGATTTAGGCAATTTTGTTGATCAGAACGTGGCGGAGTCCCTTCGACGACTGCCGGGTGTTACGCTACAGCGCTCTGAAGGCGAAGGTAAGTTTGTCACCGTACGGGGCTTAGGACCCGGCTTCGTGTCGATAAATATGAACGGCGCACAAATGTCTGGTGCAGGCGAAGAACGGAAAGTAGGCTTGGACGCCCTTCCAGCAGATTTGCTAGGCACTATTGAGGTTTTAAAAACACTCACCCCAGACCAAAACCTAAATTCCATTGGCGGTACAGTCAACGTTAAAGCAATTTCAGCTTTCGATCGCGGCAAAAACACATTAAAAATGCGTGTTCAAGACGCATATTCAGAAGCGCGCGAAAAGCACTCTCCGAAATTTAGCTTAGACGGCACCCAGTTTTTCCTCGACAACACCTTTGGTATTGGCTTTGCCATCTCTCACGAAGACCGCAAAACCCAGATAGACGAAACGCGCCACCACAGCACCAACGAAATGAAGTTTTACACCGCCGACTTGGGTAAAACAGAAGAAGAAATTGCCCAGGGTGACGAAATTCTTGCGCCTTCTCAGTTAGAAGTTCGTCGCGAAATTGCAGGAAGAACTCGTCAAGCTGCAGCACTAAACCTCGAATACAAGCCCTCTGCAGACGCTTACTATTATGCCAAAGGCACGTTCACTCAGTTTGAAGATGATGATCGCGCACAGCGAGAATTTTACGATTTTCAAGATGCAGGCTCTGTCGGAAACGATGAAATTGTATACGTAAACGGCGCTACGAAAGAGTTTATTCTTAGCGATATAGACGTATTCCACCAGCATTTCCTACAAGAAAGTAAGAACAAAACCATAACGTTCAGCTTAGGGGGTGAAAACCGTATTGCTGAACGTTTCGTGTTTGACTATGAATATGCTCAATCTCGCTCAGAAGAAGACTCAACCGGTGACCGCCGCGTTCAGTTTCGTGAACGAGACCTGATTGTTTATGGCCAAGGTGGTCGAGACAACATTAATGCTCGTATTTTAAGCCCGCAGGAAGCTGCGGAAATCGCAGGTCTAACCTACGACCCGGAAAACAGCATTTTTGGCACGTCGGGTAGCGGCGATGGTTCTGACCTTTCAAATTATCAATTTGATAATCTGTTTTTAGAAGGCGGAACGCGAATTGATGAAATTAAGACGGTAAACCTTAATCTGCGAACCGACATTTTTAATGACTGGTTAAACACCATTAAGTTCGGTGTGCAGGTAAGTGAGCGCGACCATGTACGCGATAAAGACCGTTGGAGCTTTGACCCTTCTGCCAGTGACTGTAGCGACGACGCATGTATTGCCGCAGTCAACTCTACTCTTGCCGACTATGACACCCAGATTCCTTCAAACAGTGCATTCCAGTTGCCTTTTGAAAGACTCGGTGTAGTGGACCAAATTGTTAATGCAACCCGTCAAACGGTGGTACCTGCCACTAATGGCGAAGTATCCATTGAAAGCACTAAGGGCGACTACAGCATCACCGAAGATACGCAGGCGGTGTATGCTATGGCAGAGTTACCTCTGGGGCCTGATGCCACGTTAATAACAGGTGTTCGTTGGGCTCAAACCGAGTTCTCTTCCACCGGTTTTCTTTCGCTAGAAAACGATGACTTTGAATTTAATGGTGCAGGCGCTGGTGCATTGGATATTGCTATCCCTCTTCCAGAAGCGTCTATTAAATACAGTGAGTTTTTCCCTAGTGCGCACATTAAATGGGAGCCCAGTGAAAACTTCCTAGTGCGTGCAGCGGCGTGGACCAGCTTTACTCGCCCATCGTTTAAACAAGCCCGTGCATTTGCCGTGTTTGACAGCGATATCGAGCTTTGCCCTCCAGGTTCGGACGATTGTGATGACAGTCAAGGTGGCGCATCGCTTCAACAGTTAAGCCAATATGTGCTGGGTTCCGATAATGCACTAGATGTGGGTAACCCTAATCTCGTTGCAATGACATCTATTAACTACGATGCGTCAATTGGCTGGTATCCAAGCGAAAACCTCTTTATGGAAGCGGCCATTTTCTATAAAGACATCGACAACTTTATTGTGGATGTAAACGGAATTGGCATGGCGCTTAACGACCTGCCGCTTACGCTTCCGGTAAACCAGGTTACTGAGTTTGTTATTCCGCAAGATTTATATCTTAACGAGATAAACATTACCGTTAACGGCAACAAAGCCTCGGTTATCGGGTTAGAGCTTAGCTACAACCAGTACTTTGAAAATGGTCTATTCATTCAAAGTAATGCCACCATCCTCGATAGTGAAGCCACGCTGGATAGCAGTATTCGTCAAGGCAAAGTGGCACTGCCCGACCAAGCTGATACCACCTTTAATCTTGTATTTGGTTGGGAGAGCGAAACGTTCTCAGCTCGCTTAATTGGTAACGTGCGTTCTGAAGTTCTTGAACAAATTGGCTCATGCCCAATTACTGCCGATCTTAACGACCCGAAAGGCTGCAAGATTTGGGGCGACCAATATCAAGATTCGGTTAAGAGCTTAGACTTTAAACTTCAGTACGACATTACCGAGTACGCACAATTGTACTTTGACGCCATCAACCTTACCGAGGAGTCTGACCTTCGCTACTTCCAAGGTAACGCGTTAAGCGGCGGCAACATTCTGTACCAAAAAGAAGAATACGGCCGCAGCTACCAGCTGGGTGTAAACATTAAGTTCTACTAATTGTCTGCGCCGGGGAAACCCGGCCTTTTCCACATAATAAAGCTGGAGCGGGCATGTAGTGCGGTAGTACGCCCAGTAAAATATGGAGATTGAGTACCATGAAACTCACGAAAATTGCTGCCCTTATGGGCGGCGTTATTCTCGTTACCGCCTGTGGCGAGAAAAGCTCTACCAATGTAACCCTCCCCCCCGACCCAGCACTTACTGGCGTATTTGTTGATAGCCCCGTTGAAGGAATTAATTATTCTTCTGCTTCTGTGGAAAACGGCACCACCAATGCGCAGGGTGAATACTCTTACTTCAGAGGCGAACAGCTCGCTTTCAGCATAGGTCAGCTGACGTTTCCAGAAACCCCGGCATCGAGCGTTATCTCTCCTCTTGACCTGTTCGCAACCGACAACCCTTTTAACCAGTCGGTCGTAAACACACTTCGACTTTTACAATCTCTTGATACTGATGGCGACCCAAGTAACGGTATAACGTTAAGCGCCAGTGCCGGCGATGTGGCGGTAGCTACGCTAGACGAAGGGCAAACCATTGAAGATTTCTTTAATCAATCTGATGCTGATTTTGCAGCCGATGTAGAGGTGTGGCTTGGTTCTGCTGGCGGAGCCAGTGCTACGCTTGTGGATAAAGCACAGGCTATCAGTCATTTCGTGAATTATCTTGAAGCCGAATTAGGTACGCTCTTCCCTAACACCTTTGATGTAACCCGCTTCACAGGCGACATTTACGCACCGACATTAGAAGGCAGAAGTGTGTCGCAAGCCACTTACACCTTTACGCCTGACGACGAAACGAACTTGTCAGGTACTTTTGTAAGAGTGCACGGTGAGGAAAGCACAACGGGTAGCTATGAATTCTCTTTTGGACGAAAAGTTATTGCCCTTAGCTACGGTGAGCAAACTGAGTATCTTATTTCCCGTGCTTTCAACACGGTTAACGAAGTATACAGCCTGTGCGTGATATCCCCAGATAACGCTCAGTCTATGCCGCTAGTGCTGCATGTTGAAAATTGCCTTGCCACCGAAGACCCGCAAAACTACCTGTTTGCATTTACCCAGGAGCAAGCAGATGTTGAACTGGCAAAATTAGAGGAAGCCGCGAATTCTATCCAGGCGGCGCTTGAAGAGAATTTCGATACCGATACCGATACGTTTTTCTCATCGTCCTACAAGCGTTTAAGTGAAGAGCCAGATGCTGGCGCGCTTTATTATGCAACAGGTGGCAGCCCACTAGTCGACGCCACCACAGGTCAACTTACCCTTGAAGGCGATCGATTCAGTATAGGTAATGCTGCAGCCAACCCAGGTGCCAATACGTCGGCATCAGATACGGTAGGCATGGGTATTTATAACCTTAGTGAAGGTTTTACCATTAGCTTCGACGTTATTTCTCATAATGGCGGCGGTACATTCAGCCTTTATGTAGATAACAACACCACAGGGCAAGATAACTCTGTACACGGTGCTGCTTCTAAGTTTGTAAGCGAAGGATTAGCGGACGGCACAATGGTACCCGGCACACGCTTTACCTACACCTATGAGCCGGGTGACGATATTGGTGGCGGCGATCCTAGTGCACCTGACGCGAAAATTCTCGATAGCTCGGTAACTAATAGTTTCTTCCAATTGCGCACAGATTCGAGTGCCACTATCACTATCGATAACTTAAAAATTGAGACGGTAGCTGACGCAGTTGACCCAGTGCCTCCGGTTGAGCCTGAGCCTACCGAGCCTGAAGAACCCGAAGTCATTCCAAGCGTACCGCTGCCGCTTTCCTATACCTTTGCAGGCGAAAGCGAGGATATTTTCTCGACAAATTTTGCCGCGATTGAAAATGCAGCGGGTGAGCAAGTCGCCATGTTTACCATTACCGGTGGCTCGGTAACGCAAATTGACACTGGTATTCAGCTTGACGGCGGACGCTTTACCCTTGGTAATACTGAACCTGATACCCAAAGCTCGTCTGACGATACATCATCAACCGGTGCACTGGATTTGAGCCGTCCTTACAATGTCATCTTTGATGTCATTTCTGCTGAAGATTCCGAAGGCGACAACAAATTCCAGATTTACGTGGATAACAATACTTCTGGCAGCGCCAACTCACACCTAGGTTCAGATTCTCGTTTCTTTAATGAGCCTGTGCTCGATTTAGTACCGGGAACCACCATGACAGTAGAAGGACAGATAGCAACGCCTAACTCGTACCTTCAATTTAGAACGGAAAGTGGCTCTATTGTGGTCATCGACAATATTCGCATTGAATATATTGATGAAAACACCCTGTTAGAGGAGACGTTTGAAACAGACGCTGACACCTTCTTCAGCCCTGAATACAAGTCGACCGATGGTGGTGCGACACCGTTTTATAGCGTAACGGGCGGCGGCTCAGGTTTAGTGATCTCCGAAGGCCAACTAGCCATCGACAGTGCACGCTTTACCATGGGCAACAGTACCCCTGATACAGACACAACCGCTGATGACAATGTAACCACGGGTATATTAGATTTAAGCCGTGAATATACCATTAGTATGGACATCATTGCCGTTGAAGACAGTGAAGGCGACAACAACTTCCAGATATATGTAGATAACAACACCAGCAGTAGCAGCAAATCGATACATGGCGGCGACTCTAAATTCTACAGCGAACTGGTTAATAACCTTGTGCCAGGGCAACGCCTAACTATCGATGGATTTATTGGTACACCCACCTCGTTTTTACAGCTACGTACTGAAAGTGGCGGCAAAGTAGTTATCGATAACTTTGTTATATCGTATGTGGGTGAAGCGCCAGATGACAGCAAGTTTAGCTGTGAAAATGAACCACAGCTTTACTTCTGCGACGATTTTGCTTCGGGCTCTTTAGATAACTTCACGCTTATTTCAGACGACGCAGGCTCAAACGGCCCACAAGGCACGTTTGATATTGTAGAAGATGACGGCAACAAAGTGATGCGCTACACCGCTGGCGGTGAAGGTGGCGAAATTTTCTTGGTTAAAGAGTCTGCGCTAAGCAACCTGCCAGAAAATGGAAATTACTTTGTTGAAGCGCGCATTCGTCCAAGACAAAACAGCACCACGCGAAACAAACAGATCTTCCTTCTAGGTCGTTATGATAGCGCTGGAAACTGGTACGGCGGTGGTTTGAATGTACAAAACTCATCAAGCAGTACACAAGTGGAAGTAGCGGTAAGTACCGAAGGTAGTATTTCTCGCCCTGTCCAAGCTAAGTCACCTATTGTACTGGGTGAAAAAGACGGTACAGACGGCACGTGGTATCGCGTACGTTTTGAAATGGAAAACGAGAAACTCACCGTTTATTTAGACGGCGAGAACATGGGTACTGCAGAAGATACAACCTATAGCGCAGCGGGACTGATTGGCCTCTTCACTAATAACCGTTCGTTCGAGCTGGACGATTTAAAAGTAGGTGACCCCGCTGTTAAACCAGTTCAACTTACTCTGGATTTCAAAGAAACAGAGTGGGAGACCACCACCAGTAGCGATCCGTTATTCGTTTACGTTACCGCAGTACAAAACGACGGTATAACTGAAGACACGTTTACCGTAACCAGCAGTGATGCGAGTGTGGTCAGCGTAGAGCAGCAAGGTCCACAAGTTACCATTACCCCTCGCGCTGCCGGCAGCGCAATGGTAACTTTTACTTCTGGCTCTGACCCTACGTTAAGCAAACACATTGCCGTTAATGTTGGCGAAGGCTTCACAATGCCTACCGCCACCTATGGCGACTTATTCCCGGATACCACACCTTATTCGGGCAATAACAATGCGTATCCCGATACCCTACTCTCGTTAACCTTCGACAGCGAACCCACCTTAGGAAGTAGCGGTGAAGTGCGCATTTACAATGCGACAGACGACACCCTGGTAGACGTTATCAATATTGCAGCTGATGAAGACTTTATTGGCTTTGAAGGCCAAGACAGACAGCGCAAAGTGGCTTACCGCCCAGCATCAGTTGTAGGCAACAAATTAGTGATTAAGCCTCATACAAACGCCCTTCAATATG
>JGI11800J13271_1000039_pt1 | contig 12698 bp, 12 predicted proteins | sample DeeseametaMP2633_FD_13271 | JGI IMG/M metagenome (IMG submission 13271)
GTCTTTGCTGTGAACTCATCGGCAGCTTTACGCGCCAATTTAGCTGCAGCTAAATTAATATCACGGGATTGAGCCTGCATATCGTAATCGGCCATAGCGATAGTCGTAGCATTAAACGTATTCGTTTCAATAATGTCCGCGCCAGCTTCAAAGTAATCACAGTGAATTTGATAGATGATATCGGGCTGGGTAAGAACCAACAAATCGTTGTTACCCTTAACATCGCAGTGCCAGTCGGCAAACTGTGTTCCGCGATAATCTTCTTCTTCTAACTTATGACGCTGGATCATGGTACCCATGGCGCCATCTAATATAAGGATGCGCTTTTTAGCGGCTTCTGTAAGCGTTGTCTGCGCGCTAGAATTTGGTCTTTGGCTCACGTGCTACCTCTTTGGCTGTGACTTTTCAGCAAGCTGACTTAAATCGTAAGGCGTGGTCTGATAGACATAATAATTCAGCCAGTTTGTAAACAATAGGCTGCCGTGTGAGCGCCACTGTACAATAGGAGACTTGGCTGGATCATCCCCTTCAAAATAGTTTTTTGGAATTACTGGCGTTTGTCCCGCGGCAATATCTCGAAAATACTCGTCTTTAAGTGTATCTGGATCGTATTCCGGGTGACCCGTTACAAATACCATGCGCTTATCTTCTGACGCCACAATATAGGCGCCTACATCGTCAGACTCTGCAACAACACTAAGTCCATCGACGCTGTTATACAACGAGGTGTTAATATGTCCATAACGGGAATGTGGTGCGTAAAAAGAAGGATCAAAGCCTCTTAATAGCTCATTGTTCGGGTCATTCACTTTATGTTTAAAGACACCTGAAAACTTTTCGTCTCTAAGCTCTCGTGTAATGCCGTAAAAGTGATACATGGCGGCGTGAGCAGCCCAACATAAGTAAAGGGTCGAGTTCACGTGACGCTGCGCCCACTCCAATATGGTGGTCATGGTTTCCCAGTACTTTACTTCCTCATAATCGATAAGCGCGAGAGGCGCACCGGTGACAATGAGGCCATCGTATTTCTTATTCGCTACCGCTGAAAAGTCGTGATAGAAAGCATCCATGTGCGATTGGGGGGTATTCTTCGGCGCTTGATTATCAATTCGAATTAAATCCACGTTTATTTGCAGTGGCGTGTTCGATAACAGGCGGAGTAACTGTACCTCTGTTTCTATCTTGTTCGGCATTAAATTAAGAATACCGACTTCAAGAGGACGAATATCCTGATTGGCAGCCCTGTCCATGTCCATGGTAAAAATATTTTCACCTAGTAGTACATTCTGCGCGGGTAACTGCTCAGGAATACGAATTGGCATAGAGGGCTCCAGTGATAAATTACAATATCTGTATTGTGTCTATAACTGGCGATATGTCAACATCTTTACGTCTAGACGTCTAAACGTTTTTTTCTCTGGTGTTCAAAAATACTAATTATTTTGTTTATGCACCATTACCAACATCTCAGCTTCGGCACGAGGAATGTCGCAGGCTTCAATAATTTCATCAATGCTAGCGCCTTGCTTGACTAAGTCCGCCGCACGCTGATATAGGCGTAGGGAAGGATCTTGAAGCTTGAGTTCTCGAAGCTGGTTTTCAATATCAGTTTGCTTTTCGTCTAACTCTTGAAGGTGTCGAGTGATCACCAAGGTGCGTGCTTGCGCCTCAGTTTGTTGATTATTTGCATTTTTAGCAAGGGCTTCAGTGCGGGCAATAGCCTCTGCGTTAGCATGTTCGCTTTCGCTTAATGCAGAACGCAACTGCTTAATGTGTGAATACAGCACACCCATCGCGGCGATGAGTATAACTACAAGAATACACAGTATGAGTTCTAATAAGGTAGGTGCAGCAAGCTGCCAATCCATGGACATAACCCTTGGGGAAATGTAGGCAGTATTATAATCAATACCGCCTATTCATTTATTTAGATGTTGCTAAGCTCATCCCACTCTTCGTCGCTTAACAATTTATTAAGATCTACAAGAATAAGCAGTTCGCCGTCGCGGTTACTTACACCTTGGATAAACTTAGCACTCTCTTCAGTACCTACGTTAGGGGCACTGTCAATCTCTGAAGATTTCAAGTAAACCACCTCAGCGACACTATCCACCAGAATACCAACCACCTGCTCGTCAGACTCAATAATAACGATACGGGTATTGTCAGTAATTTCTGTTGGCGGTAATCCGAAACGAGCACGTGTATCAATAACCGTTACTACGTTACCACGCAGATTGATAATACCAAGTACATAGTCAGGTGCACCGGGTACAGGGGCTATTTCGGTATAACGCAAGACCTCTTGAACTTGCATCACGTTGATACCGTAAGTTTCTTCACCTAAGCGATACGTTACCCATTGAAGGACTTCGTCGTTGCTGTCGGTGGCGTTATTATTTATTCTTTCGTCGCTCATGAACCTGGCTCCCAATACTATGGCGTCTGGTCGTTACTGCCTAAGCCTTTGTTAAGCATAGATATTAATTCTTCAACGTCAATTAACGCGCACATTTTTTCTTTAACCATCCCTGCTAACCAGGGACGCTTACCTGTGGACTCGCGCCATTTAACATCATCGGTAGTCAAATTGACCGTATTGACTAGCTTTTCACTAGCCAGACCCCACGCACTTTCCCCTAACATTATAAGATATCGGTAGTTAAGCGATTGTGCGAGGTTTTCGTCATATTTTTCTGGCATTACCCATTTTGCAGAGTCAACAACACTTAGTTTAGACTCTCTGTGCAACATTACACCCATAAACCAATCAGGTTTTCCAAATAAAGGGCCAATCTTCTCAATTTGGTGGATCCCACCTAGCGACGTCAAAGGCACCGCAAGTGTTAACCCTGCAACCTCAAAGAATAGCGCCTGAAAGCGAAAACCGAGAGTATCCTTTAGTGGAACTTTTGTTTTTTCAGCGCGGTTTAACGCAGCTTCTTGTTCATTTTCTACTAAAGTTTCTGCGTGAGACTGTTGCTGTTCATCTTCAATTGTCTCTGCTTTTTGCGTTTCAATTAACGATGTAACCTTTTCCGCTATCGCTTCTTGTTCATTCGATTGCGGCTCACTTTCATTGGCGGTAGAAGCAAGCGCCGTTTCAGCCATCTGCTGAGAAGCCTGCTCGAGCAATTTTGCCGTGCGCGCAGTCACATCTTCCGGTGCTTCTGGCTCTTTGAGGAGACTATCAAGGTATGCCTCCATCACTTCTTCACGGGCAAAAGGCGATTGCTTGCTCATGTTCTCGTTATTTCTCCAATACCGCTAATAGTTTCTCGTACGCAGACACACCACGTGTTTTGGGGTACGCTGCGGAAATGGGAAGCTGTACTAAACTTGCATCCCTGAAGTGCGTGTCGACGGGAATAACCCCTTCCCACACGCGCTCACCATAGTCATTCATTAAGCGCTTTCGCGATGCAAGCGCCGCGTTAGTGCGCTTATCAAACATAGTTGGAATAATCACAGTATCAAAGGATTTGTCCAACGAACGTCCCATGATTTCCATGGTACGAATCATTCTGTCTAGCCCTTTAAGCGCCAGATATTCCGTTTGGGTAGGCACGATAACCTTGTCACACGCTGCAAGAGCGTTAACCATCAGCACCCCAAGCACTGGAGGGCAATCGATGATAGCAACATCGAATTCCCCTGCGATTTTTGCCAACGCTTTTTTTAGGACTAGGCCCATACCTTGTTCGCTACCCATCGTTCTATCTAAGGTCGCGAGCGCCATTGTTGCAGGAAGCACATATAAGTTGTCTAACTTTGTCGGGCACAGACAATCCATAACATTATCGGCCGTTATGTCATTAGACTTAATAAAAATATCGTAAACTGAATGACTCGACGCTTCTGCATCGATACCGAAGTAATAACTCAGCGATGCATGTGGATCAGTATCAATCATGAGCACTCGCTTGCCTTGCTGTGCAAGCAAGCCGCCAAGGCTCACCGTAGTGGTAGTCTTTCCTACACCACCTTTCTGATTCGCTACTGTCCACACTTTCATATTTGCTGTTCCATTACTGTTCAAACTGCTATCGCATTTCGGTTTGAACGCAACTGCTCATATCATCAATATTTATATTTTTACTGGATATATTGGCAACGGCGACAGCTTGAGGCATACCATACACAACACAGGAATCTTGGTCTTGAGCCCAAATTGTTGCGCCTTTTTCCTTGAGCATTCGGCATCCTTCTCTGCCGTCAGCCCCCATACCCGTTAATATAATTCCTAATACGTCCCCACCATAAGCTTTAGCCAGAGAACTGAAAGTGAGATCAACACTGGGCTTATAATTCACCTTATCACTCGCATTTGCGTCAACAATGGCAATGCGTTTATTCGCACCTATGGTTTCTAGCAACATTTGCTTCCCACCGGGAGCAAGGTACGCATGACCTGGTTTTAGAATGTCGCCGTGCTCGGCTTCTTTTACTCTAATCTTACAGTTTGTGTCTAAACGCTGTGCAAATGCCGTAGTAAATGTTCCAGGCATGTGTTGTACAAGCAAAATGGGGTATGGAAACTCTGCAGGTAAAGGAGACAGCACTTTCTGAAGCGCCACAGGCCCGCCTGTAGAAGCCCCAATTGCCAAACACTTGTAGTGCTTTCCCGTCGCTCTTACAGACGAAACGGTTGGTTGTTTTGCTGCGTCTTTATGCCCTGATAGCAACCCTGATGTTTTAAAAAACGCTTGCTTTGGCGCATTATCAGGAAGCTTTCTTGCCTCTGTAGAGCGAAACGACGGACGCTTAAGACCGATACCACGACGCGCTATTAAGCGTACTTTTGTACACAACAAGCGCGATGCGTCTTTTCTGTCCTGCGCGATATCTTCAAATTTCTTAGGTAAGAAATCGAGCGCGCCCGCTTCTAACGCATCTAATGTAGCTTGCGCACCATGATGCGTAAGCGAAGAAAACATAAGAATAGGTGTAGGCCGTTTGTCCATTATGGCCTTTACAGCTGAAATGCCGTCCATGACAGGCATTTCAACATCCATCGTTATCACATCCGGCTTAAGCGCTTCTGCTTTTTCAAGTGCATCGCGCCCATTTCTCGCTTCCCCAACAACTTCAAGTTCCCTATCGCCATCGAGTATTTCTTTTACTCGACGACGATAAAAAGTCGAGTCGTCCACGACAAGGACTTTAAAGACCATGGATTATTATTCCTGTTAATTCATCGCCTTACTTGATGGGTTTACGCGCATACCGTTTAAGCAGGCTCGGAATATCTAAAATTAGTGCAATTCCACCGTCTGATGTAATCGTGGCTCCCGCCATACCAGGCGTGCCTTGCAATAATGCATCAAGAGGTTTAATAACCACTTCTTCTTGGCCTATTAGCGCGTCTACTACGAATCCTACTTGTTGTGTACCAATTTGCACTACAACAACGTGTCCCTTTTCTCTATCGATGTTTTTGGGACCTCGAATCAACCATTCACCAAGGAAGAACAACGGAATTGCTTTTGAACGAACTATCATTGTTAGCTGGCCATCGACCGTGTTGGTCTTTTTGATGTCCATATTTATTATTTCGTTCACCGCACCTAATGGTAACGCAAAGGTTTGTTTTCCTACAACAATCATTAGCGTCGGAAGAATGGCTAGCGTTAGCGGAACTTTGATATCCAGTCGCGTGCCTTTTCCTAGCTGTGAATCAATGTTCACGGTGCCGTTAAGTTGGTTAATTTTGGTCTTAACCACGTCCATGCCCACACCGCGACCAGAAATATCACTAATTTCTGTTTTGGTTGAGAACCCTGGCGCGAATATCAAGTTAAACGCTTCAACATCCGACATACGTGCAGCTGCGTCTGCGTCTAGTACACCGCGACTAATAGCAATTTCTTTAAGCTTTTCAGGATCCATTCCTTTACCATCATCTTCGATGGTTAGAAGAATATGATCGCCTTCTTGAGATGCCGATAGCTGAACCGTACCCATGCGCGGCTTACCCGCTGCAGCACGGTCATCAGGCATTTCAATACCATGGTCGACGGAGTTTCTCACCAAATGCACAAGTGGATCGGCCAGTGCTTCAACCAGGTTTTTGTCTAAATCAGTTTCCTCACCCACAAGCTCAAGGGTTATTTCTTTTTTCAAGCTTCTAGCGAGGTCTCGAACAACGCGAGGGAAACGACCAAACACCTTCTTGATAGGTTGCATGCGGGTTTTCATTACCGCACCTTGCAAGTCGCCCGTTACCACATCTAAGTTGGCAATGGCTTTGGACATGCTTTCGTCGTTACTGTTGATACCCAAGCTTATTAGCCTGTTTCTCACTAGTACGAGTTCACCCACCATGTTCATAATTTGGTCAAGGCGCTTGGTATCTACACGTACTGTAGTCTCAGCAGGGGGCGCAGCTGGTGCCGCCTTCTTCTCATCTTTTTTAGGCGCTGCTTTTGGTGCAGCAGGCGCGCTTGCTTTAGCTGGCGCTGCGGCGCTAGGAGCAGGCGTCGCTTTTGGCGCAGCTGGCGCTGCTTGTTTCGCTTTTTGAACCGCTTCTGTTGCTGCCTTATCTACAGGAGGCTCTGGCGCCTTTGAAACGGCTCCCTGCTTGGTAGGCCCTTGCCCTGAGCCATGTAGTTGGTCAAGCAGTGCTTCAAATTCGTCATCGGTGATTTCTTCATCACCAGCTGCACTCGGCGTAACTGGTGCTGGAGCTGGTGTATTTGCCTTTGGCGCAGCTTCTTCACCACCAAACTTGCCTTTGCCATGTAAATCATCGAGCAGCGCTTCAAATTCTTCGTCGGTGATATCGTCGTTATCACTAGCGGCAGCAGGTGCAGCAGCCTTTGCAGGTTCGCTTTTAGCCGCTGAGGACTGTCCTGGTGCCCCAGAGCCATGAAGCTCATCAAGCAGCGCTTCAAACTCATCTTCAGTGATTTCGTCAATACCGCCGCTATCACCAGAACTTGGGGCCTGTGCAGTAGGCTCTTCAACAACTAATTCTGGCTCTTCAATCGCGGGTTCAGGTTCTGACGCCGGCGCGCTTTGTTCACCAAAAATATTCTCATCTGGAGATTCCGGGCGACTTAGTTTGTGTAACAAGTCTACTAGGTGTGCATCTGCTGGCTCTAATGGATCCCGAGCTTTCACTCGTTCAAACATTTCAACCACCACATCTGTGGCTTGCAGAATAATATCCATCAGTTCAGGGGTTAGTGTTCGTTGACCGTTACGCATTACGTCAAAGACGTTTTCCGCACCGTGACAAATTTCTACTAACTCGGTAAGAGACAGGAACCCTGCTCCCCCTTTAACTGTGTGATAACCACGGAAAATTGCATTCAGCAAATCCGCATCTTCAGGATTGTTCTCAAGATCAACGAGCTGTTCTTGTAATTGTTCAAGTATCTCTCCAGCCTCAACTAGAAAGTCCTGTAATATATCCTCGTCAACATCAAACGACATGCGCCCGCTCCCCTAAAAACCTAAGCTAGACAGAAGATCATCTACATCATCTTGGCCTGACACGACGTCGTCGCGCTTATCGGCATCAATGATAGGGCCTTCTGCCTCTACACCATCAACCTTATCGGCCTTAACGCTGGATGGTTTAGTTTGTTCTGCACCGTCGCGTTCACCAAACATGGTAAGCATGTTAACTAAGCTGTCTTCCACTTCTTTAACCAAGTCGATAACGCGGCGAATAACCTGACCAGTTAAGTCTTGATAACCTTGAGCCATCAATACTTCTGTAAGTAACTGTGTAAGTTTAGCTGACTGTGCCGAACCTTCTTCCAACAATTCGTCTAAGTCTGCGCATAAAGCCTTGAATTCACCCAACTCTATTTGGCGATTCATCAGCTTCTTCCACTCAGGCATAACCTTTTCGATGCGCGCCGACAGCATTTCNGCTATAGGCATGCTCGCTTCAACGGCATCCATAGTAGTATTAGCAGCTTTTTCAGTTTCTTCAATTACGTAGGTTAGGCGGGATTGTGCATCGGGAATATCATCGGTCGCGAGATTTTTAATGCGGTCGTCTATTTGGAAATTATTCAGCGCGTCATGAAGCTGACGCGTCAGTTTCCCTACTTCGGCAAATAACTCAACGTTTTCTTTCATTGAGGCCGCTTCTAATAGGGCATTGGCTGAAGCGTTGTCACCCTCTTCGAGGTAGGTGACGAGCTGTTTTGCTTCTTCCAACGAAATTGGAACGTTTACATTCGTTGACATCCAGTAAACCTCATTTCTCTGGTGAGCGTCTGGATCAACCTAAACGTTCGAATATTTTATCTAATTTTTCTTTAAGTGTTGCTGCAGTGAACGGCTTAACAACGTAGCCGTTAACACCTGCTTGCGCGGCGGCAACAATTTGCTCTTTCTTCGCTTCAGCAGTAACCATAAGTACTGGTAGGTGCTTGAGCTTGTCATCGGCTCTAATCGCGCGAAGCAAGTCAATACCCTGCATTCCAGGCATGTTCCAATCGGTAACTACGAAATCGAAATCACCTTGCTGCAACATAGGCAATGCAGTACTTCCGTCATCCGCTTCCTGGATGTTGGAAAAACCCAAATCTTTAAGTAGGTTTTTGATGATACGTCTCATGGTAGAAAAATCATCGACCACGAGAATTTTCATGCTTTTGTCCAAAATAGCCTCCAGTGAGGGGTTAATTGTTATTAATTTCTATTCTTCGTCAGCTTGCCACGACTTCATTCGTGATTTGAGTTTTAACATGGCCTGACTGTGAATTTGACTGACTCTCGATTCACTTACATCAAGAACCTCACCAATTTCTCTTAGGTTCAGCTCTTCATCATAATACAGCGAAAGTACAATCGCTTCTCTTTCAGGTAATGTCGTAATTGCATGGGCAAGCGCTTTTTGGAAAGCGCCTTGCATCAAATCTTCCAGTGGTGCGTCGCTACCTCGATTTTGCTCTGTCGAAATAACATCTTCTGACACACCTAAATCTTCAATACCTACCAGCTTTCCGGCATTTACTTCATTAAGCATTTGGTGATAGTCCTGCAAGCTTACATTAAGCTTATCAGCAATATCAGAATCTCTAGCATCGCGGCCTGTTTCGCTTTCTACTTGCGAAATTGCTTCAGTGATCGCTCGGCCATTTCGGTGAACTGAACGCGGTGTCCAATCCCCTTTGCGAATTTCATCTAGCATAGCACCGCGAATGCGAATACCGGCAAACGTTTCAAAGCTGGCTCCTTTTGAACCATCAAAGTTTCGCGCGGCTTCTAATAATCCAATCATGCCTGATTGAATTAAATCGTCTACAAGAACACTAGCCGGCAATCGCGCTATCAAGTGATGCGCTATACGCTTAACCAATGGCGCATGTCTTTCGACTAACTGCGCTTTATCGGTTTGTTGTTGATAAGCGGCTGCCTTGCTGTTCAACGCTGACTTCCTACGGCTTTTTCTGCAACTAATTGTTCAATGAAAAACTCTAAATGGCCACCTGGCTGCGCTGGAATAGGCCATGTTAAGGCTTTACTCGCCAACTGTGTTATTGCAACGGCTGCCGGTGAACCTGGGTAAGCATCGACAATGGCTGTTTGTTTACGCACTGCTTTACGAATGTTCTCGTCAAACGGTACTGTCGCCACTAATTCTAGTGCAACATCTAAAAAACGCCCTGTCACTTTGCTCAATTTACTAAATAGCTCTTGGCCTTCTCGCACGTCGCGCACCATATTAGCCACAACTTTGAAGCGGAAAACACCGTGCTCTCTATTCAGAATTTTTATCAATGCATACGCATCTGTCAATGAAGTAGGCTCGTCACACACAACGACCATGATGTCTTGTGAGGCTTTTGAAAAGCTCAACACCATGTCTGAAATACCTGCCGCTGTATCAACGATAAGCACGTCAATTTGCGAGCGCAGCTCACTAAAGGCACGAATTAGGCCCGCGTGTTGCGTTGGCGACAATTCTGCCATCGACTGCGTGCCTGATGTGGCAGGGGCAATCTTTATTCCGTGCGGACCGGTCACTAATACTTCATCAAGTGTACATTCGCCGGAAAGCACGTGGGATAAGTTTTTCTCAACACGCAAACCTAACATAACGTCTACGTTAGCAAGACCGAGGTCCGCATCGAGAACCATTACACGTTTACCTTGCTTCGCCATGGCGATAGCGGTGTTCAATGTAATGTTTGTTTTACCTACGCCACCTTTGCCACCGGTGACGGCGATTACTTTGATTAACCGTGATTGCTTCATTTTTCTTAAGCTACTCGCTTGGTCGTCAATCATACTGCTTATGCTGTTTTAATTGCGTTGTTACCACTAGTATGATTCAAACCGTACTTTTTATAAAGCTTTGCAGCAGCGGAAACCAAAGATTTCGCTTCTGCAATCTTAATGTCTTCAGGTACTTTTTGACCATCGGTGACATAACTAACCGGTAATTGGTATTCAACCGCTGCACTAAGCACCTCTCCTAAAGAGTAGCACTCATCTAACTTTGTGAAAATACAGCCACTTAGTTCAATATCATCATACGCTTGAATGATTCTCTGCAAAGCAGGATATTGCGTATTTGCTTGCGCTACCAAATATTTTTTAACATTTGGCATTTGTCCGTTATCAAACTGCTTAATTTGTTTAATTAATCGACTATCTCTTTGACTAAATCCAGCCGTATCAATCAATACTAGTCGCTTATGACGAAGTTGGAATAATAAATCCGCAAGTTCTTCACTAGTCTGCGCTTTTCTCACCGTGCAGCCAATAATCTTTCCGTATGTCGCTAGCTGCTCATAGGCGGCAATTCTATACGTATCGATGGTAATCATCGCAACCGACTCTGCACCGTATTTTTGCGCATAGCGGGCAGCAAGTTTCGCAACGGTAGTTGTTTTACCGGTACCTGTTGGTCCTACTAATGCAACAGCACCTTGTGCGCTAAGTATATCGTTTCCTGTCACATTTATGCGATTAGCCAATAGGTTAAGAAGATATACCCATGCATCTCGTTCGTTGTAATGTGACGGCGTATAGCTAATAAGCTGTTTCGCTAACGCGTTGCTTAACCCCATATCGGTTAAACGGGTGATTAGATATTGATGAACAGGTTTTTGACGTTTGTTTTTAGCTTCCATCAAGTCGGCCACTTGATATTGCAATACATCGCGAAGAGACGCTAGCTCTTCCTTGATTTGCGCAAGCTCCGCTGACTGCGTCACAGCGGTATCATCCATACTCGACGCTTGATGCTCTGGGAAAGCGTTCTGACGAACTGGTTCATGAGAAGACTGCTGGGCTTCTACGTCGTCAATAAAGGCTTCTGAGAAGTCTAAGTGCGAAGCAATTTCATTGGCGTGCTTAGCATTTGCTGTCATTGGTTGGTTAGGTTGCGCGGGACTCGCNACGCCATTATTTCCACCGTGCTGCTTTTCTAGCAGTGCTTTAAGGCTATCAGGACCGTCGTCACCAATGATTTCGCTCAAGCTAGGCACTGCCTTTTGGCCAGGTGTTTTTGCAGCTGCTTGTGGAGACGCTTTCGGCGTAAACAACTTCGCTTCAGGTTCTTTGTCGTAGGCTGCGACAAGCTCAATACCGTCAGCGACTTTGCGATTTGACATGATCACAGCGTCACTGCCCAATTCAGCTTTAACTTGGCTTAACGCCTCACGCATATCTTTGCCGAAGAAACGTCTAATTTTCATTGCAACCTCTCCAATCACCCAGTGTCAGATTATTGACCGACCGAACTGACTATTTTTATTTGTTTGTCGTCAGGCACTTCTTGGTAAGACAGAACATGAAGCCCAACAACCGAATATTTTAAGAAGCGAGACAGAACGGGTCGTAGCATGCCTGAGGTAAGGAGTACTGCAGGCTCTCCTTCTAACTCTTGCTGCTGACTGGCTTGCTGCAATGATTTTTGCAGCTTGTCTGCCAGACCTGGTTCTATGCCAGCGCCATCTTCGCCACCTGCTTGAAGTGACTGGTGCAACATCTGTTCCAACTCTGGCGCCAAGGTTATGACAGGTATCTCTTTTGCACCTTGAGTAATTTCTTGGACAATTAAACGTTTAAGGGCAATACGCACTGCAGACACTAAAACATCGGGGTCTTGGCTGCGCGTGCCGTACTCACTGAGTGTTTGAACGATTGTACGCATATCGCGAATAGGCACGCCTTCAAACAATAAGGTTTGCAGTACTTTCACGACGGTGCTTAGCGGAAGAATGTCTGGTACTAATCCTTCAACCAGTTTCGGATGCTGCTTGGCAAGCATATCAAGAAGTTGTTGAGCTTCCTCGTGCCCTAATAATTGATATGCATTGTTAGAGAGTAATTGGCTTAAATGGGTCGCTACAACGGTCGCAGCGTCTACTACTGTGTACCCAAGGGTTTGTGCATGCTCCCGTTTATTGGGCTTAATCCATACTGCGTCCAAGCCGAACGCGGGGTCTTTAGTGGCACGCCCTTCTAATTTACCGAACACTTGCCCTGGATTAATAGCAAGTTCTTCATCGTGACTGATGATGGAATCGCCTATCGTTACGCCTAGCATAGCGATGGTGTAAGTGTTGGGCTCTAAATCCAAGTTATCGCGAATGTGGACAGGCGGAATAAGGAAACCCAGCTCTTGCGATAGTTTCTTACGTACGCCTTTAATGCGCGTCAACAACTCGCCACCTTGGGATTTATCGACAAGAGGAATCAAGCGATAGCCCACTTCCAATCCG
>JGI11800J13271_1000070_pt1 | contig 11106 bp, 8 predicted proteins | sample DeeseametaMP2633_FD_13271 | JGI IMG/M metagenome (IMG submission 13271)
CGTCGATCCCCGTCAACGTCCCGCCGTACGCGGTCGCATTGGCCGCTCGAGCAGTGTCTGCAAGCAAGCTCGTGATCTACGCGGGCGCAGGGATCAGCGTCTCTGCTCCGACGAGCCTTCCAAGCGGGGCGGGCCTTGCGAAGGCTCTCCACACCCAACTCAAGGACGTTTTCGATGTTCTCGGCGGTGTGGAGGAATGGGACCTTCTCGGCGTCGCGGATGCTGTTGCGCAACTGCCGGGTGGCGAAGACGCGTTGCGACAGACGTCTGCGAGGTCGGCGAACTTCAGGTCAGCCACTCCCGGGTACGCCCACCGCGTGTTGGCGCATCTGATGCTTGAGGGCGCGATCGACGTGTTGACAACGAACTGGGACAGTTGCATTGAGCGGAGTTGCGGCGAGGAGCAGTTGCCGACGGTCACGAACGAACACGATCTCGCAGACGTCACTCCGCCCTGGGTGTTGAAGGTCCATGGCTGCGCGTCGAGGCCCGGAACGCTTCTCGTGACGACGGATCATCTGGCCACTCCTCCGAAGTGGGTGCAGGAGCAAACGCATGCCCGGCTTGGGAGTGCGGTCGTCGTCTTCATTGGCATCGGGGATGTGGCTCCGTACGTGAGGCAGCGCATCGTCGAGGCGATCGACGAGGTCGGGTCTATTGACAACCTTCGTGTCGTATCGCCCAGCATCTCGACGGACTGGGAGAGCTCGCAATGGAAGTCCGTCGCGCCCGACCTTCGAGAAGAAGACAAAATTGGTGTCTCGGCGGACCAGTTCATGGAGGATCTCGGGGCGGCCTACATCATCACGCGGATCGCTGAGCACCGCCTGAGTGCCGGCACAAGCTTGGCTGCCAAGCTTGACGATGCAAAGAACGGACTCTTCAAATCCGACGCGCTGACGGTCCTGCAGTGGTCCCGCACCGTCGACATCAACCCGCGAGCCGGCGAATCTGTCCTCAAAAGCTCTGAGTTCGGGAAGGCTCTCATCGCCTTGGGCCACCTGGTTGGCGCCTCAGCCGAGCTCAAGCACAGCCGAGTTTTCGACACGAGCCATGGACCGGTCGAGATCCTCGTGGCGACACAGACAGTGCCAACGCGGCGACTGGTGGAGGTGGCAGAGGCCCGGCTGCATGGACATGTCAGCCGAGGGGAGCCCTCGCCTTTGTTCCTAGTCGCTGGCGGAGTCGGCCCGATCCCGAAGCCCGAGGCATTGCCCCAGAGCATCATGGGTGACGCGGACGACGCGGACATTGTCGATGGGCCGCTGGCGCTTGTGCCGAACGTGCGACATGCCGATGAGGTGATCGCGTCGTGAACAGCGAGTCACCCTACGGACGGTCGGATGACGATCTTCTCCGCATCGCCAAGACAGTCCTGTCGGAACAGGGATTCCAAGTCGAGAGCGTGAGCGGCAGTGTCGACCTGATTCTTGCGGAGAACAGTTACTTCGTCGTGGCTGTGGCCGCAATGAACACCACTCGTGACTTGATCCTGGCGGAACCCGTCGCCTTCGAAGCTCTCGCCGAGCGCATCGGATCAGCGGCTCTTGGACCGAAGAAGTGGGACACGTATCTTGTCCTGCTCACCCAAGAGAAATCAGCCGAGGATGACGACGTCACGCGGGATCTCTATTCGATCAACTACGACACGTCAAGGTTGCGACGTATTGCGCACACGGGAGTAGACCCAACTCCCGAAGCGGTTGGCCACGCGCTCGCGCCTTTCGTTGCGCCGGCGACGTCCGCGACGTCTGCCGCGCAGACCGACGCGCTCGACTCGTTGCTGCGCGTTCTCATCACTCGGGGAGTCGACGGACAACTCGCGCAGCGCGCCATCACCGCATTCGAACAGGGGGCATCGCTCGATGACGTTCTTTGAGCCCATCATTGACCGGCTACGCGTCGAATCGTTTCGCGGGTTCCGCGATGCTCGCGAGTTTGACCTATCAGCGGCCGCTGTGGTCATCACCGGCCCCAACGGGACCGGCAAGACCAGCTTCTTCGATGCGTTGCAGTGGGGTCTGCTCGGCAGTCTTGAGCGGCTCGAAAGCCTACGCGCCCGGCGCAATGTCGAACATGTTGTGAATCAGTACCGACTAGGGCGCAAGGCTTCGGTCGAGATTGATCTCAGCCTCCCGTCTGGCCCAGTGACTGTGCGACGTACTGGCGACCAGGGAGGCAGCACGCTCGAGCTTCGCCGGACGGGCGAAACCTCGCTGTTCGGCGACGAAGCTGAAGCCGAATTGCGTCGCATGCTGCTGCCCCATTCAGAGCTAACGCTGGAGTCTGCGTTGACCACGTCGGGCCTCATGCAGCAGGACGTGATGCGACGCGTTCTTGAAGCCAAGCCGGCCGACCGCTACAGGCAATTGAGCACCGTGCTTGGACTTGGAGCACTCGAAGACTTTGAAGACGCCGCCAGGTCCGTGGCAAAGCAGGCGTCCGAGCGTGAAAAGAATGCTCGGGCGGAGCGTGCGCGACTCGCCAGCGCATTGAATCAGGCTCAAGATCGATCCGAAGCCGCAAAGGCGAGACTTGCAGCGAGGGCTCAAGTGGCAGCGGTGCGCGAGGAAACACTCGACATCTTGGCAGCCGCTCCGCCTGGCATTTCCGTCTCACGGGACGGGCTGACGCTTGAAGGCCCCGAGGATGTTCGTCTGGTAGCGACCGCGTTCGGCAACGCTGTTGACCGGGTGGAATCCGCGCTGACCCTGACACGCCGGGCGGCCCAGCTACGCGATGGCCTAGGTGACGCCCCTACTGAGGAGGAGCTCACAAACGTGCAAGCCGAAGTCGCACGAACCGAGTCCGCGCGTGACGCCGCCGAAGCCGCGCGCGGGGTGGCTCAAGGGCAACTGAACGCAGCGCGGCTGGCGGCTGCCGACGTGGCGAAGCTTGCGGCCCTCGCCGTGCCAATGCTGTCGGACGACTGCCCAGTTTGTGGGCAACGAATCGACCGGGACCACGTGGAGCGCGAGCTGCGGGAGCGGGCGGAGGCCACTGGAACAATCCTCGACCTTGAAAAGACGTTCGTTGATTTGGCGAACGACTTCAGTCGCGCTGCTGCTGCCGCCACTGCGGCTCTGGAAGTCCGCGACTCGGCTGAGCAACAGGCTGAACGCTGGAGGCACGTTCGTAGCGCCGACCTCGCGGCCGAGGCAGCCGTAAGCGCTCTCGTCGCGGAACTCAAGGTTGCGAAGTTTGACCGGTACGACGTGAAGTCGTTCGTTGGTGTCGCGGATCCTGGGTTGGAATACTTCCGCAGAGCCAGACGGGCACTGCTGGACCTGTTGGAGACGTTTGACCGGCAATCAGACCAAGGTGCTGTCGAGCGGGCTGACGCCGAGATCCGCAGTTTGGAAACGGCTCTCGCATCGGCGGAGCAGCAGTTGGCGGCAGAGTCGTCGCGGTCCAAGAAGCTTCAGGCACTGTCGGAGCAGACGCTCGAAGCGAGGGTCGAGGTCACCGAGGGTCGGCTGCGTTCCATCCAGCCATTGGTTGCGAACATCTTCCAGCGATTGGACCCGCATCCCGCGTTCAAAACCGTCGAGTTCGAGCTGGACACTTACTACCGCAAGGGGACGACGAGTCCCTTGGTCATCGACGAGGTCGAGAACATATCGGCCGACCCACTTCTGATCTTTTCCACGTCGCAGGCAAACATCGTCGCGCTGTCGTACTTCATTGCGATGAGCCTGTCGGCAGGGGACCGAGGGCTACCGTTCCTTTTGCTGGATGACCCAGTGCAGTCGATGGACGACGTGAATGTGCTCGGGTTTGCTGATCTGTGCCGGCATCTCCGGCTCCGTCGGCAACTCATCGTGTCCACTCACGAGCGGCGGTTTTCGAGCTTGCTTGAACGGAAGCTCGCGCCGCGCGACGCGGGCTCTCGTACAAAGATCATCAGATTCACGGGCTGGGACCGCAGCGGACCCACGGTCGAAGAGCACTTTGTTGAGGCCCAGCTGCTCGAAGATCCGATTCGCCTTGTCCACTTGGCTGGCTGACGGGGGACTCATGCCTTGCGCCGCAGTCGTCTAGCCGCAGACATGTGACCCAGGCGAGTAACGGTCGTGCCTCGACGTCAGGGGCGTGTCTGCCCTGGTCTAGGTTTCGACGCCCCACCACGAACCCTCCAGGAATAGTCGGGGCGGATCGGTAACGCTCGGGTACAGTCGGAGGTGTCTGGTCGGCTAGACACCGCAACATCACAAGCGGTTCGGCTGGATCCCGCAACGTTCGGTAGCGATGGGTACCTCAAGGCGATTGCCCAGAGGTCGCAGGTTCAAATCCTGCCCCCGCTACAAAGTTCAGGCTCGGAGATCACGGATCTCCGAGCCTGAAAGCATTGACACTTGATCAGATAGCCAGAATCCGGCACGGACGCGCTCGGAACGGCCAGCACACCTGTTGGCTATGGACACCAAATCCACCCTGAGCGGCTTGGAGCCGCTACTGACGATCGAGATCCTGAAGCTGGCCCGACTCATCGACACGGACCCCCCGGCGCTCGCCTTCCTTGGCTCCTCTTGGCTCCGTCGCCCCCGAGGAGCTTCGCGCGTTGCGGGAGGGCGTCACCGATGTCATCTTCGACGCCAGCTTCCAGTCCCTGAGGCGGGTGGCCGCCGGAGCGAAGCTGCTGCCGTCGCCGCTGGTGGCGACGATCGCACGCAAGTCCTTCGGCCCGCTGCTCTGCGCCCGGGCAGCGGGCGCGGTCGATCCGGCCACGGCCATCGAGGTCGCCAAGCGGCTCCCGTCGGGCTTCCTCGCCGATGTGACGATCCAGCTCGACCCGCGTCGTGTTGCCGCGATCATCTCGCGGGTACCCGAGGACCTGGTCGTGCCCGTCGCCGCCGAGCTGGGCCGGCGCGAGGAGCACGTGACGATGGGGCGCTTCCTGGCCTACGTGCCCGACGAGTCCGTGGTCGCGGCGATGGCGGCCCTCACTGACGAGGCGCTGCTGCGGACCGCCTTCGTGCTCGAGCACAAGGACCGCCTCGACCACGCGCTCGGCCTGCTGCCACCTGAACGGCTCCCGGGCATCATCGCGAGCGCCTCCTCGCTGGGGCTGTGGCCAGAAGCGCTGGACCTCCTCGAACACCTCTCCGACGTACGCCGGGGCCCGGTCGCCGATCAGGATGCCGAGGTGATCGAAGGACTCGTTGCCACCGTCTCCGGGGCCGGCATCTGGGAGAACCTGCTGCCCCTGGGTGCGGGTGATGAGCGAGGACCACTGCCTGCGGCTGGCGGCACACCCCGCCTTCCACCAGGAGCAGGTGCTGCGCGAGATCCTGGTCGCGGCGGCCGACAGTGGGTTGTGGGCCGACCTGGCGCCACTGCTCCGGGCGCTTCCGGCCCCGGCCTTCGCCCAGGTCCCACGACTCGTGGACGAGGCCGGACTTGGTGCCGAGCTGGACGCAGCCCGAGTCGGGCGCTGAGGACGCCCGACGCCACTCCTCGGCGCTCAGCGACTGACGAGACGGTCGGCCGCTGCTCTCTGCCACCGGGGTTGACCTTGACGTGGCGTCAACTCCCGTGAACGGCGATTGATCAGTTGACTGCCGGTTCGTAGTCCAGGACCCGACCCCACAGCGTAGTCATGTGGTCGGTAATCATGTCGGGTGACAGTTCGTCGCCGTACAAGAGGAAGGTCGCGCAGGTTTCCTCCAGCATGGCGGCAAGGATCGTCGACACGAGGTCGGGATCCAAGTCGGTCAGGTGTGTGTTCCCCGCGCTGACCATGCCCTTGCGGATGTCAGTTGTTAGCGCGGCGCGCAACGCGCTGCGCTCCCGTTCGTACTGCTCGCTGACTGCCGAGGATCCGTCGAGGACCAACCATAGGGCTCGGTCCACCGAGAAGGACTGCACGTACAGATCGATCGATTTGTGCAGACTGGCTAGGGGCCGTTCGCTGTCCCAGACTGCCCGTGAGGCCTGGCGAAGCCGGTGCCGCATCTCGGTGAGAAGCGCCCCGTAAATCTCCTCCTTGCTAGAAAAGTGGACGTAGAAGGTCCCGCGTGCCCGGCGTGCCGCACGCACGATCAGCGAGATCGTGGCGTCGTGGTATCCGACGTCCTCCAGAACCTGCACTGCGGCGTCAAGCAACGCCTGCCGCGATGCTGCGGTGCGTTGATCTTGGCGACTCATGAGTCGTGGTTCAGATCTCGTGGCGTGGCTCATGACCGCTCCTTCGGCTCAGGACTGGCAGCAGGCTACCCCGCGCCAAATATGTAGTCTTAGTCACTTCTTGACACGGACGTCACCGCCAGTAACACTGACGGCCATGAGTAACCGGACGGGCCGAGACAGCCGCCAAGACGTCCTCGTGGCGGCGGAGTCGTCTCACCGCGTAGGGCAGCCGAGCACCCCGGGATTGCTGCGCGGACGCGTCGCGGGCATTGAGCAGACGTGGTTCATCCTGGGCATCGTCGTCGTTTTGTTGTTGGCGCTGACTGTGGCCGGCACAGGTGTGTTGAACCCGGCCAATCTGGTCAACATCGGTCGGTCGACAGGTCCATTGCTGATCCTGGGTGCCGGAGCGGCCTTGGTGATCTTGGGTCGTGGCATCGATCTGTCGGCGGCTGCGGTCGCGGCGGTCGCGGCGCAGTTGTTCGCCTGGCTCGTGGGCGTGCAGGAGTACAGCGAAGTGCAGGCGCTGCTGGTGTGCCTGGCAGCGAGCGTCGTGCTCGGAGCGATCAACGGTGTCGTCATCGTGTGGGGCCAGGTGCCAGCACTGATCGTGACTCTCGCGACTTGGCAGCTCTACATCGGCTTGTTCCGCTTGTTCGTCTCCAAAGAGACCAATGCCACGCTCCCGAGTGATTCGACGATCGTCGCCTGGATGGGGGGCGGCAAGTTGCTCGGTGTCCCCAGCACATTGCTGATCGCCGGCGTAGTGGCGGTCACGCTGTCGTTCTTGCTGCGCCGAACCAGCGTGGGCTGGTTCTACCGGGCGCTTGGCGACAACATCGTCACCGCGCAGCTGACCGGCGTCCCCGAGCGTGGCTTGCGCTTGGGCAGCTATGTGGTCTCGAGCATTCTGGCCAGCCTGACGGGCGTCGTGCTGCTCGGTGTGGCTGGTTCGTACACCACTGCCTATGGGAGCAGCGAGGCGATCCTCTTCGATGCCATCACCATCGCGATCATCGGCGGATTCAGCTTGGCCGGTGGTCGAGGGAGCATTCGCGGGGTCGTGGTGGCCGCTGTGCTGATCGCCGTCGTGCAGAACGGAATGACATTGCTCAACTTCACCGTGGTGGCGACCACGCTCACCAAGAGCCTGATTCTGCTGGCTGCGATCGCCCTCGACGCCTGGATGCACCCCGAGAGCGAAGAGACCGTTCGGGCCGGCGATTTGTAGATCTCGCTTGGTTTTGCCAAGAAATTTTCACAACCCGACGAAAGGGATGCACCATGAAGATCGGAACCTTGTTTGCGCCGATAGCGGCGGCAGCGCTTGTGCTGTCTGGTTGCTCGGTGAGTACCGGCAGTGAGGACGATGGCCCGTCAGGCGACGCTGTGATTCCCGCGAGCGGCACGGTCGCTGAGATCAGCCAGCTCGTCCATGACTCGATGGAGGGTGTCCAGGTCGGATGGGTTCCGGTCGGGATGGGTATTCCCTTGACGGAGAACTGGAGCAGCCAGCTCAAGACCGGGCTGGAGCAACTCGGTGCCGAGCTCATCATGCGCGATCCCAACTGGGACAACGCCAAGATGCCCGACATCGTTGACGGGCTCATCAATGAGGACGTGGACGTACTCGTCCTGCACAACCCTGATGTTGGTGTTCTGACGAGTCAGATCCAGCGAGCCAAGGACGAGGGTATCTACGTCATCACGCTGAACATGCTGCCCAGTCAGCAGTCCGATGCCTTCGTTGGCGGCGACTTCCAGGCCATGGGAGCGGCGCTCGCCGAACGCGTCGTGAAGGACTGTTCTGCCAGCGGCAAGTCCAAGATCGCCACGATCGACGGATTCGGTACTGATGGTGCGAGTGTGGCGGCCCGCGATGGGTGGACCTCGGTGTTCAAGGACTCCGACCTCGAAGTGGTCTCAGAGCAGTCGGCCAATTACCTGCCAGCCGAAGCCAACAAGATTTCGACCACTCTGTTGCAGCAGCACCCGGACCTGTGCGCCATCGTGGGCAACTTCGACACGATGATGCTGGGAGCCTCCCAGGCCGTCGCGCAGGCGGACAAGAAGGGCGAGGTCGGGGTGTACTCGATCGACGCCAGTGCTCCGGCGTGCGAGAACATCAAGAATGGCACGTTGACGGCCACTGTCTCCTACAGCGTGCCCGCAATGGGTGGCACGGTCGTGAGCCTCATCGAGTTGCTCATCCAGTCCGGGAAGACCCCTGGAGAGACCCGTTCGGCGATCTTCATGCCGTACCAAATAATCGACGCGTCCAACGTCGATGACATCGCCCTGGCTTGCTACAGCAACCAGTGAGCGATCGAACCACCATTCGTTGATCCAGGAGGACAGCCCGTGCGATCCGTGGACGCTTTCAAGTTGACCGGCCGGCCGGTCCTGAGCCGATTCTCAATCGGCCGATCGATGTCGGACATCCTTTCTCGGCCATGGGTCGAGGGAGCGGTCCCCTTGATGTTGGCCGCCGGGCTGTTCCTCCTGCTCACTGTCTCTACACCCGGCTTCACGTCGCCGGGGACCCAGGTGATCATCGCCCGCAACATTGGCGAGATCGGACTGATCGCCATGGGGCTGACGATCGTCCTGGTGGCGGGTGGCATCGACTTGTCGGTGGGAGCGATGGCGGGGGTGGCCAATTTCGTTGCGTTGATCGCCTTCCGTGTGTGGGGGCTGTCGGCCTTGGAGGCCGTTGCATTGGCCGTGCTGAGCGGCGTACTCATGGGAACAGTCAACGGCGCCCTGATCGCCGGCCTCAAGACGCGACCATTCGTCACCACGCTGGTGACCTTGATGACCTATCGCACGCTCGTACAGTTCATGCAGCAGGGCTACGCCGATGACTTGATCAACCAGCCTCAGGACACGACGTGGAAGCTGCTGGGCGCCGGCCGCATCGGTGCGCTGCCCATGTCCTTCATCGTGTTTCTCATCCTGCTGGTGGTAGTGCAGCTGTTCCTGACCCGCGGGCGCTGGGGGTGGCGGCTCTTGGCGGTAGGCGCCAGCCCGAAGTCGGCACGACGCAACGGCATCTCGCCCGAATGGGCGAAGTTCCAGTCGTACGTCTTCAGCGGTGCGATGTGCGGTCTGGCCGGGGCTTTCATGGCAACGCGTCAAGGCAGCACCAGTAGCAATGTGGGCTCGGGTCTGGAACTCATCGCACTGACGGCCGTCGTGCTTGGCGGGGTGAGCCTGGCCGGAGGTCGCGGCAGCGTGGTGCGCGCCACCTTGGGCGTGGCGATCGTCGCGATGATCTCGCAGGCAACTTTGCTCAACAATCTCGACTCGTCGTGGTACGTCGTGATCCTGGCAGTGGCTCTCATCGCGTTCACAACCCTCGATCTGCGTTTCGGCAAGTACCGCGGCACGCTGGCCCAGAAGCTCGCCATGAATCCCGGGAAACTAAACCTCGGGCCCCTGGTCGACGTCACTGCGCCGGGAACCCCATGGACCATCAATCGCCGGTTGACCGAGGCCAAGGCGATCGGGCTGGGTCGTGTCGAGGGCGGCGAGGACGTGGTCATCGACCGGAACAACAACATCTACTGCGGAGATCGCCGCGGATGGATCTGGCGCTTCGAGGGCCCCGACGACGAAGGCCACGTCTTCGCCAGGACAGGTGGCATGCCCCTCGGGCTGGCGTGGGATGCCGAGGACAACCTGCTCTGCGCAGTGGGTGGCATCGGGCTGGTGCGGATCGCTCCGGACGGATCACAGGAAACTCTGGGCGCCCAAACGCGCAAGACATGGCACAAGATCGCCGACGACTCGCTGGTGCGCGCAGCCGATGACCTGGACGTGGCCCCGGACGGGAGCGTCTACTTCTCGGACTTCTCCTCCCGGTACCAAGCCTCGGAATATGTCGCGGAAATCCTGGAGAGCCGACCGAACGGGCGGATCTTGCGCTGGGACCCGGCTCGAGGAAACGTAACCGTGGCAGCGAAGAACTATTCCTTCCCCAACGGCGTGTGCACCGCCCACGACGGAGAGTCGATCCTGATCGCGGCCACCTTGTTGTGCCGGGTCGATCGGTTGTGGATCTCCGGTCCGAAGGCGGGACAGATCGAGACGGTCATGGCAAGCCTTCCCGGCTATCCCGACAACATCAACCGTGCATCTGACGGCAACTACTGGCTCGCGTTCGCTGGCATGCGAGTGCCGGCGTACGACGCTCTCATGCGCCATGACGGGATGCGGCGTCGCGCGTTCCACGAACTGGCGGCCGACGAATGGCCGATGCCGCAGCTCAACGTGTCATGCGTGATCAAGTTCACCGAGTCCGGAGAGGTTCTCAACAGTCTGTGGGACGAAACCCTGGAAAACCACTCGTTGATCACCTCAGTGCGTGAACACGACGGACACCTCTACATCGGTGGCCTGCAGAACAACCGCATCGGCCGGATCCAGCTCGATCCTTCCGAGGTCGGCGATATCGATGTACGCCAAGTCCCGGGCACGCAACGCGCCCAGGAGGACTTGCAGAAGGCAGGGGTGAACGCATGAAGCGCCTGATGCGCACCGTGATCGAACTCGTTGCTCCTACAAGCATCCACTATCCAGAGGTGCCGCCGATGGAATTGGGCATGACGCCCAATGACCATCTGCAGGATGCTGCGCCGGTCAACTGGGTCGACGAGGCCGAGGTCGACGATGTGGTCGCCATGGACGGCGGCCTGGCTGTGGCCCAGGGATCGTCAGTCCTGCGCCGGTCCGGTGATGCCCCAGTCGAGCGGATTGCGCTGCCGGGGCGCGTGACGGCCCTTGCGTCGGCTGGCATCGACCTCCTGGCGGCGGTCAGTGGACATGGGCTCTACCGGATCGGCGCGCAGTCCCAGAGCGCAGAGGTCTGGTGTGACGAGGAGCCGGTGCGTGGACGGGTCACGGCACTGCATCGACGTCGGGACGGGGTGACGGTCGTGGCCATCGGCTCGGTCGACCGAGATCTCGACGAGTGGG
>JGI11800J13271_1000071_pt1 | contig 11052 bp, 10 predicted proteins | sample DeeseametaMP2633_FD_13271 | JGI IMG/M metagenome (IMG submission 13271)
AGCAAGCCGCTGACAAGGGAGATGGTGTTGCAAGCGGGCGCTAACGATGTGTTTCTTCGCAATAAAATCGGCCAGGCGACAAGCCGCTTTTTTGCACTGGGAGTTGACATCGGATCGCTGCGGAGGCTCGGCCATTTTGGCTGGTCTCGATTTTCAAAGCGCCCACATTGAAAGAATACTATTGTATTCGTCGAGTGCAACGGTGTTTTGCTCTTTCACCAGCTAATTGGTCGCTTTCAAGTGATCCACGAAAGGGCAAAATGGCGCTCGACGGATCCTCTCCAAAGCCGGATGTGACGGGCGGAACATGTTATCGTCGCGCTTCATGGCTGCGCCTAAAGACCGTTTCATGAATGCGAGGTTATTGTCGTACCAAGCTGCGCTTTCGGCAAAGATGGTCACGGGTTCCGCTCGCGACCATGACGACGCGGCTGTCGCGGGTCTGGAATCCGCCTTTCTCGAGGAAGGGTCCCGCGCCGTTCCGGCTCGTAGCTGGCCAACGTCCTGGCGATGCCGTGACGCACGGCGCGGCGGATCGCTAATCGTCCTGCGGCAGAGCCAGGGCGGAGAAGAATGAGTGGTTTCTCGTTGTGATAACGTGACGCGCCGCGGCCTTCGATCCGTAGATGCTGATATGCTTGCCGTCCAGCGAGTAGAGGTATCCTTCCGCCGTTTCGAGACCGCCCGATCCGAAATAGTCGCCGAACAGGTCGTTTTCGTCGAGGAACGTGATTCGGTCATTTCCGCTTGCGACCGCGGCGATCCGCCGATGGACCGCGTCGATCCTTTCCTGCGATTTCGGGTCCGGCGAGACATGCAACATACCGCTCAGCACCGAGTTCTCGACCGTATTGCGGACGAGAGCGAGCGGGCTCGCCATGACAACGATTCTCGCCCGGGTGTTCTCCAGCAGGAAGTCGATCAGGTCGAACAGGTCCTGCGTGAATCCGCTCTCTTCGATCCCGCTCCACTGCGCCGAAAGGACGATGATATCGTACCGGGATGCGTTGTTGCGGAGGTAGTCGCGGTTGATGCGACATTGGTCGACGACATTTTGCGGGCGGGGACCCGGGATGTTGTCGGTCAGCGACGGGAAGCACCAGTTCGTGGTGACGGAATGTATCCGGCGGCCATATTTGCGGCCGATGACGTCGAAGAAAGGCTCCCAGTGTCCCGCGAAGGAGTCGCCAAAAAGCAGGATATCGTCCTTGCGAGCTGCCGGATCACCGACGAAGCAATTCAGTCCTTCCTCGCCGACCGGCAGGTCGCTCCTGAGGACGAAGTAAAAGCAGTAGCCGGTCTTGGTCGTCGGCAGCCTGAACTCGTCTTCGGCGACATAGGGGAACGGTTCGAAGGAGTGGAGAAAGCCTTTGGACAGCACGCCGGCGAGACCGACACCCGCGAGCGCCGCGCCAATGACGGCGCCGAAAATGACGAGCTTGATCGTCCCGCCGCGTTTCGTCGCCGGCGACCGCTTGCGAAACGGCTGCTCGACGAAGCGCCAGCTGAGATAGGCGAGCGCGAAGGACAGCGTTGCGAGCGATGCCATCAGCCACAGTGAGGGAGCGACGGCGGACCTGACCCGCGCGAAGGCTAGCAGTGGCTGGTGCCACAGATAGGCGCTGTAGCTGATCAGACCGATGCCAACCAGCAGTCGCGACGACAGCAGCCGCGCAACGGCGGTGCCTGGGCCGGCGAACAGGATGATCAGCGCGGTGCCGACAACGGGCGCGAGGGCGAGCGCGCTCGGAAATGGCGTGTCGCCGTCGAACAGAAAAACCGCAGCGACGATCAGGGCAAGGCCGAAGGCGCCGAGCGGCCCGTTCGGGCGTTGCTCCCGGCGGAAGGACCATTGCGCGCAAAGCGAGCCGGCAAACAGCTCCCAGGCGCGTGTCGGCATCAGGTAGAAATTGGCCGTCGGCCAGTGCCGCCATCCCCACTCGCTCAGCAGAAGGCTCGCTACGGCAATCGCGGCGACGGTCAAAAAGGTCCGGTCTCTCGCGAAGCGCCACAGCACGAACAGGAAGATCGGGAAGAAGATATAGAACTGTTCCTCGACAGCGAGGCTCCAAGTGTGGAGCAGGGGCTTTTCGTCGGCAGCCGGCGCGAAGTAGCCGCTCTCATACCAGAAAAGGAAGTTTGAGGCGGATAGGACGATGGCGATCAGGCTCGCCGAAAAATCCTCCATCTGCAGAGGGTGCATCCAAGCAAGAGCGAACGGAATGCAGGCTGTCACCACGACCGCCAGCGCCGGCAGGATGCGACGCGCGCGACGCTCGTAGAAGCGCAGCAGCGAGAATTGGCCGCCGGCCAGTTCCTCCAGCAGCAGGCCGGTGATCAGATATCCGCTTATGACGAAGAAGACGTCGACGCCGATGAAGCCGCCGCCGAAGAAGCCGAAACCGGCATGGAAAAGGATAACGGGAATGACCGCGATGGCGCGAAGGCCGTCGATTTCAGGTCTGTAGCGCATCGTCCGCCATCCGCTCTTCCTAAGCCGAACATGGCGCCTTGCCGCACGTCCGGACTCCGCACCTGGCGCATGGCGGCTGCATTTTCGGGTTTTCGGCGGGAAAGGCGGTCAGGAAAGAAAAAAAAGCGGGACCGTGGTCCCGCTTCATGATCACATGTTCCGCGAACGCCTTAGCGCTTGGAGAACTGGAAAGTCAAATAATATCTATTATTCATTAGGATAAAAAGGCAAAATAAATTTGTGAAGATTTTGTACCAAAAAATCAATCTCAACCACTCGGTTATAGCGGTTTTTGCGGAGCAATCGAGATAACTATCGTTTCACCTCTCAGCGACCTCATCGATACTAGCGCGCGTAAGTTGTTGAATAATTTACGAAACCCGCCATGCGTTCTCAACTCCTGCCTATTTATCGAAATATAAAAAACAGATCTATTAATTAATCCTTTTCTTAAGTCAAATCCGTTTATAAATTTCATTGTACTAACTGCCTTTCTGATGGTTAAATTCTGATATTAGAATTCTTCTAATGATTGAGGATATATTTTCGTCATTCAGATTTGAGAAATATTTAAGTTTATAGAAAAGTTCAGAATTACAACGAAATGAAACCATGCAGCTTTTATTAGTTAAAGTATTCAATTGAAGGTCTCCTTTACGTTGAATCGAGAAAGCTTCTGTAAAAAACATTCGAATCCCAAACATCACCAAAACCTAATTTGAGTTTAGATTTTTCATTTTCAAAATCTAACTCATTCATCGATTCCAGTGAGGCGATTTCCTCCAGCTTCATGGCTTCCTTCAGAAGTTTAATTCTTCTCTTAAGTCTTTTTAATTCAAAAATATAATCATACTCCATTTTTCGTTCCTTTATTTCTGCAATTTGGCTTGCTACGCAAGCCAATCGAGCGAAGCTCGATTGTTAATTTTTCTTGATTTAATTCATTGATGACAGGAAGATACACTTCACCTATGTAAGGTAAAGTGGATCAAAAATCTTTGATGACGATCGATACAAACTGTAAGAGGAACCTCAGTTGAGGAAAGGGAGGTCACCCGGTCTCCTTTTATCCTCCGCTTCTTATGGCGGAAGCTTCCCATTGCTACAGAACGACTCTGGGAGGCTTGACGGTTGCTTTTTCTCAGGGCCGTCATCTTGGCGATAATTCTTTAAACCGTTTCGCCTTGGGTTTTCGCAATTCATAGATTGCTTATTAGATATCAACGCTCAAGTGAACTCACGGGCTGATGAGGCCAAGTATGAGAAGAGCACATCAATCTGTCATCGTTTCAACCCGATGATATTATAGCATTGCCTCACAGTCAGAAGGGTACTAACAGCTGAAATATCGGTTGCTGCGAGCCGTGTCAAAGACGTTGAAATTTATATCTAAACACCAAAAATATGTGTCATACATTTATTTATATGTCAGAAACATGAGATCGCGCAATTAGATAAAGAAAAACGAAAAAATATACCTGTTTGGAGGCTAGCTAGGCTAGTGCGCTTATTGCGTTTCGTTAAGAATTCGAAAGACGCTGGACCTGCTAATCTCCAGTTCCTTGGCGATTTCGGTGGCCTTGATCCCGCTTGCCTTCATGGAAATGACATCCGCGGATTTCGCTCTCGCGGTGGGTGCACGTCCTTTGTATTTGCCTTTCGCTTTTGCTCGGGCGATGCCCTCTCTCTGTCGTTCAAGCATAAGTTCGCGCTCGAATTCGGCGATGGAACCCAATAGGTTTAGCATGAGCTTGCCGGTAGGCGACCCGGTGTCCAAGTTAAGGTCCAGGATTCTAAGTGAAACTTCTTTTTCACGGAGACGTTCTGTTATAGCGACCAGATCCGAAACAGAGCGGGCAAGCCGGTCGAGTTTGGTAACCAAAAGCACGTCCCCTTCGCGCGTGTAATCAAGCGCTGCCTCCAATTGAGGGCGGAGCTTCATAGTGGAAGACACCTGTTCGCTAAAAACTTTGGTACATCCTGCTGCTCGGAGGTCTCTGAGCTGCGCCTCTAATCCCGCATATTGCTCCACGGTCGAGCTACGGGCGTAACCAACTAGCACGCCATTTGTCGACATCTGCTTACTCCAAGTCCGTTTCAATAGGGTCTAGATTAAGTGGGACTCGCAGTGCCAAAATTCAAGGTGCACTTATGTGGGACGCTGTTTCGCACCGGCGTGCAGTTTCACTAGGGCAGGGCTTATTTGGATTTGCGGCTCGCAGTGGAGCGAGCGCGCCGGTCAATGCGGCCGTGGGTAGACGATTAGCCTCAAGCACATGACAGATCATGGTCGGAGGGTTGTTGGGAATCAGCCCACACACTAGTCTCACCGATAGCTAAGTCATTCACAGGGGCCAATAATTGAAACCATTCATAAAATGGGCAGGGGGGAAGCGTTGGATCCTCGAGAGCGAACAACTTGCTCTTCCACACTTCGCTGGCCGTTATTTCGAACCGTTCCTAGGCGGCGCAGCCGTATTTTTTCATGTCGCGCCGGCGAAGTCGGTGCTGTCAGATGTCAATTCGCGGCTTATTGATACATACCGTGCGATAAAATCGGATTGGCGCTTGGTCGAAAATGAGCTGAAGCGGATGCAAAAGCTTCATTCGCGAGAATTCTATTATCAAGAAAGAAGCCGGGTCAGACGAACTTTACACACGAGAGCTGCGCAATTTCTGTATCTAAATCGGACTTGTTGGAACGGACTATACCGAGAGAATCTCTCCGGAAAGTTCAATGTCCCGATAGGAACAAAGACGCAGATTGTTTTGCCGGATGATGATTTTGAAAGTGTCAGTAAGGTGTTGCAAAGCGCCAAGCTATCTGCGTGCGATTTTGAACAGACCATTGGTTTAGCGGGCGACGGAGATTTGGTATTTCTAGATCCACCTTACACAACAGCCCACAACACCAATGGATTTGTGAAGTATAATCAGAACATATTCAGCTGGAACGACCAAATTCGCTTGCGGCGATGCACGGAGGAGGCTCTGTCCAGAGGTGCAAGAGTTGTGATGACTAATGCGAACCACGAGACAATCCACGAGCTTTATTCGGATCTCGGATCTCCAGAAATTGTAACAAGGGCATCTGTTATTTCGGGCAATGCGTCAGCGCGCGGGAAAACGACTGAGGTTCTTTATATTTTTTAAACTTGCAAGAGTATTTATTCAGAAGCGCGAGCAAGCTGAGGAGCTATTCGATTGACTTTCATGGATCCGGCGGAGGAGCAGCTGCTGAGGGGAAAGCTCTCAAATGACCTTTCTCATCTTGGTCGCATATACAAAGCCAAGAACTCCAAATACCAAGAGAGAAGCGTTGATCATGCATTAGTGGAAACGGCGCTGCTTGAAGGTTGGGAAGAGTTCGGACCGCCTTTGAAGACCAAAACAAAACTTCGAAAACGCAAAAGCCATAGCGCGCAGTTAGAAGATGATATTTGGTGTCAGCTTTATAGGCTGGGCTACCGATGCTTAAATATTAGTAACGACTTGAGACTGCCGTTCGGAAAACTCGCAGAAGAAAAAAAGCAGATCGATGTTATCGCTATAAATGATGACAGCATCCTCATCGTTGAGTGTAAATCCGCTGAGAAGCCCTCGAGGCCACCATCGTTTAAAACAGAGTTTGAGGCGCTACGGCAGAGAATGGATGGTCACCGAAAAGCGTTGGAACAGCTTTTCGGAAAAGATCGGAAAATTAAATACATATTTGCAACAAGAAACATAAGGATTAGTCGTGAAAGTGCGGATGCCAAAAGACTGATTGATTCAGGCGGGTTCCTTTATAACGATAACGCATATGAATATGTTGAGGCTCTGCTAAAGACATACAAGAATGCGGCGCACTATCAATTCATGGCGCTGCTTTTTAAGGGTCAGGATATCAATAAAGAAAAAATATCAGTTCCCGCCATTGAGGGAGTCATGGGCGGAAAGCACTATTATATGTTTTCGCTAGAGCCTGAATTGCTTCTAAAGATGGGCTTTGTTTTACATCGCACTCGTGCCAATGAAGCAGAAATGCCGACATATCAGAGATTGCTCGTTCCGAGTAGGCTCAAAGGGATTAATAAGTATATTGAAGATGGCGGGTTTTTCCCGAATTCAGTCATTCTTAATTTTAGTGAAAGTCTGCGAAAGATAGAGTTTCAAGCGCATAGCCGGGATGAATCTACTAGATCTCGAACCGGTATTCTGAAGGTGCCCAACGCATATTCTATAGCATATATAATAGATGGCCAACATCGCATATATGGATATGCGAATTCAGAATATAGAATTTCTAATACGATTCCTGTTGTTGCTTTCAGGGGGTTGGAACCCTCCGAGCAACTTGAAATGTTTATGGATATTAATCAGAATCAAAAGGCTGTTAGCCCAACGCTTCGTATCACTCTTGAAGAAGATCTTTATTGGAGTTCGCAGCGTCTTGATTCACGGATGAAAGCACTTCGGTCGTCGATTATCCGGCAACTAGGAGGTGATCAAACGGGACCGTTGTTCGGGAAAATCGCATTAGGGGAGGATAGAGCGGAACTAACCGCAAAACCATTCGCGGACTCCCTTATGCGCTGTGGCTTATTGCCGGAAGCCCGCGGCAATAAATTCCAGACTTCTGATAAGAATCTCTCATTATACGATACCGGCAATCTCAATCATGATGCTGAAATGAGGGCCGCTCGAAATAGAATTGTGGCTCTACTGAATGCTTGTTATGATTCTGCAGAAGAGTATTATGATAATGATGAAGAAAAATTAAATACATTTATAATTTATAATCGAGGTACGTACGCTTTCATAAGCTTGATTGGAAGTTTGAACTCGCATCTGACGGAGCGTGGCGAACTCGCAGTTTCTTCTACCGATGAATCACGCTTTGAAGCCATTCAAAAATATCTGCGTGCGCTTTTTGATGCGCTGAGCAAGATATCTGACGATGACAGGGAGCGGTTGTTGGGGAAACTGGGGACGGGGGCGGAGACTACTTGGTTTCGTATGTTCCAGCATTTCGTCAATCAGCGTTTTTCCGATTATGAGCCGGCTGAGTTGCAAGATTGGAATGAACGGCAAGACAAGGAACTGCAGGATGAGGGCAGGCGGCTTGGCACCGAGATAGAAAAGCATATTAAGAAGATTGTGATTTCTAACTTGAAGGCGGTCTTTGGCGAAAATTGGGATATAGAAATTGGTTCGATACAGCGGGAGTGTGAGAATAGAGCAAAGGAGCAAATGGAGAAAAATTATAAGGAGGGCTTGGGAAGGCGCGAAATCCCATGGACTGATCAATTTACGATTAGCGATTATAAAAAAATAATAGAAAAATACTGGTCCCGCACACCTGAGCCGTGTCCCGATGGATTTGAGACTTTTGAGGTGCATTTCGGTTTAGATATCGGAGTGGGTTTCAAAACCAAATCCGAAAAAATGAAGTGGCTTTCGTTCTTTGGTTCATATCGCAATACTTGGGCGCATGAGGGAACGAAGGAGAAAGGCTTGAACCGAGATGAAGTCAGTCTCCTCCGCGATATCCACGGCCGATTCGACCTATGAGCTGAGCTGGTGCCGTGTATTGTCGTTCGCTAAGCCCAATTGATAGTTGAATACTGATTCGCTAGAAATAAAGCCCTTTGGTGCTCATCTCTCTATGCAGCTTACCGCTCAATTCGTTTGCCTTCTGGCGCACCGTGATATGTCGGTAGTGTTGGTAGATCTGGGTAGGCGATGTGCCCATGTTCTGTGCCAGATCCTCAATATTTGCGCCGCCTTTAAGAATCCGAAGCGTCGCATATGTGTGGCGTAGGCTGTAGATAGTACGGACGTTACCGTATCGATCTTCAAGAAGGTTTGCTTCTTTCAAGACCGCCTTGAAGGTCTTGCCGAAATTCTCAATCGCCTCGCCATTCTTATCGCAGAAAATAAGATCGTCAGGCTTTGTATGCAGCGAAATCTTCCTAATCCGCTCAAGATAGAGAATGGTGCCTTTCAGTGCGACGCATTCGCGTGCGCCAGTCTTCGTGTTGGGGCTGATATGCAGCAAAAGGTACTCCGAACCATCGGAGTGGTTCATAGGCACCGCGTCACGCCAACGAAGTTGGCGTGCCTCATTCGGGCGCAATCCGGTCGTCCCCATAAAAAGCACGTAAGATCGAAACAGCTCCCGGTGCCAAAGGTGGTGGCTATTGGGACCGCGCCCTTTCATACCTTCTTTCGCGGGCTGCTTTACCCATTCTCGAAGGAAGCGATAAAGGGTCTGCCACTCAGCTAACTCAAACGCTGGTCGCCTTGATATTCCTTTCTTGGCGCTGATTTTCGGAGCGCGGATCTCTGGAATCCTGGAGATCATTCCTAGTCCGTTTGCCCACCTCAAGATTTGTTTAAGCGCGGTTTGTTCCATTTGCAGCGTTTTTTGCGCTGGTACCTTCGCGACATTGCCAAGTTTCTGTTTGTAGGGACGCTTAGCTGTGGTTCGGCTTTTCTGCGCCGTTTCGATCTTCCGAACGCCTTCTTCCGACGTCCAATAGTTTATTCGCCAGGTCCAATAGGATTGCACCTTCTCACTGGTGATTTGGTCTGTCTTGAGCGAGCCAAAGAAGGGTAAGAAATAGCGCTCAGAGGTGCCTTCAAGATACCGGATGCGATGGATGGAGAGCACGTTTCTGTGCGCCTCATACCAACGCTTCCAGACGGACTCAAACGTGTGCGGCTTAACGTCTAGCCCATGCTGAGCTTTGTAGCGGAGGTCGTCATACGTTTCGCTCGCGACTACGAGAGCTTCAGAAAGGGAACGGCACTTCGTAGATCGCGTGATGTAGCCTGTGACGCCATGAATCTTGAGGCGCATTTGATAATAGGGGCTTGCGTCCCTCAGGTAGACGACAACCCGTCCATCACGCAGCTCGTGTCGATCCTGTCCGGACATCAGACCTTATTGGTTTCTGTGTCTGCCATGTCGAGAAGGGTAAACTGGAACGACTGCGAATTCAAAGCTCTGTTCAGATTTTGCAAACATCAAAAAAGGGGGCCTGCGAGCAAGCCCCCTTGAAAAGATTAGAGAATTTGAATTTCCAATTACCGCTTGGAGAACTGGAACGAGCGGCGGGCTTTCGCCTTGCCGTATTTCTTGCGCTCGACGACGCGGCTGTCGCGGGTCAGGAAGCCGCCCTTCTTGAGGATGCCGCGCAGTTCCGGCTCGTAATAGGTGAGAGCCTTGGAGATGCCATGACGCACGGCGCCAGCCTGGCCGGAGAGACCGCCACCGGCGACGGTGACGTCGATGTCGTACTGGCCGGCGCGGTTGGTCGCGACGATCGGCTGCTGCAGGACCATCTGCAGGACCGGGCGCGCGAAATAGTCGGTGAAGTTCTTGCCGCCGACCGTGATGCGGCCGGTGCCCGGCTTGATCCAGACGCGTGCGACGGCGTCCTTGCGCTTGCCGGTGGCATAGGCGCGGCCATGGGCGTCCAGCTTCTGGACGTGGACAGGCGCTTCCTGGACTTCGGCGGCAACGGTGCCGGCTGCTTCGCCGAGTTCTTCGAGAGAGTTCAATTCAGCCATGGTGATCAGGCCACCTTCTTGTTCTTGGGGTTGAGCGCGGCGACGTCCAGCACTTCCGGCTGCTGCGCCTCGTGCGGATGTTCGGCGCCGGCATAGACGCGCAGGTTCTTCATCTGGCGACGGCCGAGCGGGCCGCGCGGGATCATGCGTTCGATGGCCTTTTCAACGACGCGCTCCGGGAAACGGCCGTCGAGCAGCTGCTCGGCCGTGCGTTCCTTGATGCCGCCGGGATGGCCGGTGTGCCAGTAATACTTCTTGTCCCAACGCTTCTTGCCGGTGAAGGCGACCTTGTCGGCATTGATGATGATGACGTTGTCGCCGTCATCGACATGCGGGGTGAAGGTGGCTTTGTGCTTGCCGCGGAGACGCATGGCGACGATGGATGCGAGACGGCCGACGACGAGACCTTCGGCGTCGATCAGCACCCACTTCTTCACCACGTCTGCGGGCTTCTGGGAGAACGTGCCCATTGGTGTGTTCCTTGTTCATCATCCCGGACCGGCGGGGCCGGATCGGGCTTTTCTTGTTGCTTGGATTGCCGGTATTTCCGGCAAAAACTTAATCGCGCCGGACGGGTCCATGCGCGATTGGCGGTGCAATAGGCGGGATTTGGGCCGGCGTCAAGCACTGTTTCACGTGTTATTCTCAGAAAGAAAAGAAAATTCAATGAGTTAACAATGAGGTATTATTTTACCGTATAGGAAATCGGGAAAGCTGAAGCCGAATGGCGATGGTTTCATCCGCGAGGGGCGCGACCGACGCGCTCGCGCCCCGTCGTCAATGGACGTTTTTTCGGACATGGCTGTAAGCGGATAACGAAAGGTGAGGCGCCAGGAGTTCCTGTCAGTCCAAAACGGCCGCGGCGTCAGCCGAAGTGCAGGCTCTTCACTTCCTGGTAGTCCTCAAGCCCGAGTGTGCCGCCCTCGCGGCCGTTTCCGGAGGCCTTGTAACCGCCGAACGGCGTGCCCCAGCCAAGGCCGCCGCCGTTCAAGTGGACCGCGCCCGCGCGCAGCCGCTTCGCG
>JGI11800J13271_1000077_pt1 | contig 10810 bp, 9 predicted proteins | sample DeeseametaMP2633_FD_13271 | JGI IMG/M metagenome (IMG submission 13271)
CTTATTTTCCGGGTAAAGCAGCGAGATATCTAACACGTTGGTAAACAATTCGCCCATAGCTGAGAGCGTAAAGGAAACGCCGCCGGCTTTGGGGGGCAGGAGGTTTTCATAGGGACTTTGCTTTGACAGATGCTTCAATGAAGTAAATCGAGTTCCCTCTACAAAGTTAATGACCGTTGTGGGCACCGTTCTAAACTTCTCACAATACGCTTTGGTGGTTTCGAGATCCTTTCCTTTTTTCTCTGGGTGCTTTTCTAAATAAGCACGGGTGTATCTGTGCATAAACGGCATATCAAGTGCCCAGGCACCCAGTCCGACAAATGGCAGCCAAATAAGCTCTTTCTTAAGGAAAAATTTGGGTGCAGGAATGCGGTTCGTTGCGAATTCAATGAGCAGAATAATGTCGAGGTAGCTTAAATGATTGGCAATAATCAGATACCAACGGTCTTTTGACAGTTCGCCGTGTACCGAACACTCAATATCGACGCGGTTGAACAAGCGTATCATGAGAACGCTGACCCGTCCGAAGCTAAACATTAGCCCGTGCATCACTTTATTCCATGCTGTTCTTATCTTTCCGTTGGGCATAATAAGTTTTACCAAGCCCAGTAAGATAATTAAGCCTCCCCACAACGCAAGATTGAGGATTTGTAGTGAAGTATGTAATACGAAAATAAAAGGAGCGAGTACTGCGCGAATCATAATGGTTTCTGTGTTGCGTTTAGTGAATCTAAAAGTTGATCTTTGGCATGCCAGCGTTCATTCAACCACGTCTGAAAACGGGCTCGAACTTGCGGATCATCAAAATAATTGTCGCTGAAAATGCCGTTTTCCATAATGTCTTTGATGGGCATTACGTTGATATTCACTCGAATATCACGAACCTTACCACTAACGAAGTCCCAGAAAGACGGTACGCCGTTCGGATAATCAATTGTGACATCAATAAGCTTATGCAAATGATCGCCCATCGCAGACAAAACGAATGCTATGCCGCCTGCTTTAGGTTTAAGTAAATGAGTGAAAGGCGAGGCCTGCTTGTCGTGCTTGGCTTGCGTAAAGCGGGTGCCTTCAACAAAATTCATAATACTTACAGGCTTATTTCTAAATTTCTCACACGCTTGGCGCGTGGTTTCCATATCCTTTCCTTTCAAATGCGGGTTTTTAGCCAAAAATGATTTGGAATACCGGCGCATAAATGGAAAATCGAGTGCCCACCAAGCCAGACCTAAAATAGGAACATAGATAAGCTCTTTTTTGAGGAAAAATTTCAAAAATGGGATTCTTCGGTTAAATACACGTTGAAGAACTAAGATATCGACCCAAGATTGATGGTTAGCAACAACGAGATACCAATCATCTCGAGTGAGTTTTTCTAGTCCGTTTATTTGCCATTTGGTGCGTCCGCTGATGCGCTGATTCAGGTTATTAACGCCGATCCACGCAGTCGCGCATGCGTCGAGTAAATAAGAAATGAATCGTCGCCACGGCGCAATAGGTATAAGTTTAAAAATAGCCAATATAAAAATAGGCGTTGACCACACTACCGTATTGACGAAATAGCAGATGACCGAAATAGTGCCAACAATATGATGCAACAGTGCTTTTACCATTGTACTTACCTCAAAAATTAGGCGCTTAGTGTAAACGAACTTGATCTAAAATCCGATAGAGCCTTTACTGATTCCACAATAAAGGTGCAAATTTACGTATTTAAGGAGCTGAAATGGAGCTTATTGGCGAAAATAGAGCATTCGGGGGACGGCATTTACGCTATACCCATAAAGCTGAAACAACACAATGCGATATGACCTTCGCAATTTTTCTTCCCCCTTTCGCCTCGAAAGAAAAGCCAGTGCCCGTGCTTTACTGGCTGTCAGGGCTGACATGTACCGACCAGAACTTTATGCAAAAAGCTGGTGCAATGAAGCTAGCGGCGGAATTAGGTATGGCTATTGTTGCGCCCGATACATCCCCCCGTGGCGAGAACGTTCCTGACGACGAAGAAGGATCTTATGACTTTGGCCTTGGGGCAGGCTTCTACGTTGACGCTACGCAGGCGCCGTGGGATAAGCATTACAAAATGTATAGCTATATTGTGAACGAGCTACCTGCGCTTATTGAAAGCGAGTTCCCTGTAACCAAAGAGCGCGCTATTAGCGGTCACTCAATGGGCGGACACGGTGCTTTAGTTATTGGCATGCGTAATCCTAATAAGTTTGTATCGGTATCGGCCTTTAGCCCTATCTCAAATCCTTCAGATTGTCCGTGGGGCGAGAAAGCCTTAGGTCGATACTTAGGCGATGACAAGGCAGCATGGCAGGATTACGACGCCTCGTTGCTATTAGCAAGCAAAACACACAGTGTACCTCTGCTAGTAGAGCAAGGGACAAAAGATGAGTTCTTGCACGAGCAGCTGAAACCTCAGTCACTTGTTCATGCTGCGCAACAGTCAGATACGCAACTTACGCTTAACATGCATGAAGGTTACGATCATAGTTACTTCTTTATTGCATCATTTATTGAAGAGCACTTGGAATTCCATGCAGGGCACATGGGGCTAATTTAAGCGTAAAATATAAGCTGTAAAAAAGCCGGATCATACTCCGGCTATTTTGTTTATGGCTGATGAGGCTTTGCTTAAGCTTACTTTAGCTTTTGCGCTAAAGTTATAAATTCAGGTATGGCAACGGGGCGCTGATATAAGTAACCCTGACCATAAGCACACCGATGATTTTGCAAAAACTGTTGCTGCTGTTGGGTTTCAATACCTTCTGCAATAATCTTAATGTTTAAGTTGCTCGCCAGTCCAAGAATAGCCTGAACGATAGCTTGGTCGTCGGTGTTTTTCTCAAGTTCACTGACAAAGGAACGGTCAATCTTAAGCTCATCGATAGGCAGTTTCTTCAGATACACCAGTGAACTAAAACCTGTACCGAAATCGTCAATCGACACGGTGATCCCCATTGCTCGAAGCTCGTTGAGTAATACTGAAACGGTATCCAAGCTTTCCACAAACACGCTTTCGGTTAACTCGATAGATAAGTTTGAGCCGGGGAGTTGGTGATCTTCCAATGCGTTTTTAATTTGGTTTAGTAGTGCTAAATCTGACACTTGGCGGCCAGAGATATTAATGGCCAACCTAATGTCTAAATTAGAAGCCTTTAACGCTTCTATAGCATTACAAGCTTCATTGATAAGCCACTCGCCGAAAGGGAAAATGAGTTCACTTTTTTCAGCAAGAGGAATGAACACTTCTGGGGAAATAAACTTACCTTCCGGCGTTATCCATCTTGCCAATGCCTCGCATTTAACAATCTTGCCAGTCTCTAAATCGACAATAGGCTGCAAAAAGAGTTTGAGTTCATTGTTTTCGATGGCAGAACGTAGCTGACTCTCAAGCTCGCTAATTGCATGATGTTGTTTGTGTAGTTCTTCACTGTAGGTAAGTACCACATTGCGACCTTGGTATTTAGCGGCCTGCAAGGCGATGTCAGCACACTGAAGAAGTGATTCGGTTGACGGGCAGTGTCGGGGAAAGTTCGCTTCGCCAATATTTATGCCTAAATTCGGCTCGCTGCCATTGAGAACGGTATAGGTTTGAGTGAGCTTTTTGACTAGCTGCTCAATATACTCGGCACTGGTAAGTTCGTTAAAGGTATCTTCACGTTTCACCAATGCAAACTCATTGCTGCCTATTCTCGCTATAAACCCGCTGTTGCCGACAAAGGTCTGCAGTCGCAGTGCGAACGATTTAAGGATCTCGTCACCCGACTGATAGCTAAGTGATTCATTTATCTTCTTAAAGTCGCATATATCTATGATGAACAACTTGAATGCGATTTCTTCCTGAACCAGTCTTCTTACTGTATCGGTAAACAAATTGCGATTGGCTACCTTTGTTAACGAGTCCATTCCACTGGCAGTTAATACGCTCTCTTCTTTATTGTGAATATGGGTAATATCGGTAAGTAGGTAAACCCAATGGGTTAACTTATCCCCTTGTAATACAGGGTGAATGGTAACCTGAAGCCACACACCATAATCGTCAACAGGTTGCCAATAAAGCTCCCCTTGCCAGGGGGCTTTTCGCTGCACCAGTGCGGGAAGAAACGTTGCCGGCGCATCAATATCAGTAAGAAGCTCGTTGACGCGAATAGAGCTTGGCGTTGTGCTATTACACAGCAGCAATCTATGAGACGCTTTGTTGTCCAATATCAATCCGCCTTTGTCGTCTAAAATGACAACGCCGGTTTCCAGGTTGTGAATAGCTTGCTGAATGGGCGGAACGAGCTTTTGAAGTCGGGTGTTCTTGCGTAAAACACCATTTAATTTGTGCCTAATATACTCATGCTGACCTACAATTTCGTGATGGCTTAGCAATAATTCCCGCGCGGCTTGCAGCGTTTTACGTTTTTCGTCAAATTGCTCTTCTACGTTTTTAACGACCAAATAGCGAGAACCCGATTCGCTATTAATTGCCAATGCTTCTAAGCGAAGTACTTGGCTCTCATTGTGCTCCGTCCAAAAGCCAGATGAAAGCGTAAATGACGTTTCGCCTTTCCATACTTCGTCGGCATCGAGAAAAAAGTCGTCTAAAAAAATAGAGGGGATATGCTTCTTTTGCAGTTTGTTGTTTTCGTCAATCGTTACAACATTTGCTAACCATGGAAGTTCTGGCGTTAAGCATTCAATGTCACTTTCGGAGTTACATCTAAATAGCGCGCAGTTAGTAATGCCCAATGCATTTAATAAATGAATATCCATGGCAATCTCCTACCAAAACGCAATTGTACTGAATAACTTCTCTACATTTTCACCGGTCTTTGCGCTGGTCTTCGTTAGTGAAGTGAATTTTTGAGCGTAAGAATTGAGTTCTTCCTCACTCCAGTGCCAACTTGTGGGGAGATCGGTTTTATTTACAACAAAAAATGCGGGGATATCGGGGTAGTGTTCGCGTGCGAGCTCTAGAATTTCCATGCCTTCAAGCAAGGATTGAGACCGAGTTTGGTCTCTCATTGTGCTCCGTCCAAAAGCCAGATGAAAGCGTAAATGACGTTTCGCCTTTCCATACTTCGTCGGCATCGAGAAAAAAGTCGTCTAAAAAAATGGAGGGGATATGCTTCTTTTGCAGTTTGTTGTTTTCGTCAATCGTAACAACATTTCCTAGCCATGGAAGTTCTGGCGTTAAGCATTCAATGTCGCTTTCGGAGTTACACCTAAATAGCGCGCAGTTAGTAATGCCCAATGCATTTAATAAATGAATATCCATGGCAATCTCCTACCAAAACGCAATTGTACTGAATAAACTCTCTACATTTTCGCCGGTCTTTGCGCTGGTCTTCGTTAGTGAAGCGAATTTTTGAGCGTAAGGATTGAGTTCTTCCTCACTCCAGTGCCAACTTGTGGGGAGATCGGTTTTATTTACAACAAAAAATGCGGGGATATCGGGGTAGTGTTCGCGTGCGAGTTCTAGAATTTCCATGCCTTCAAGCAAGGATTGAGACCGAGTTTGGTCAACTACAATAATGTAGGCGCTTGCGCCGCGAAGGTAGCGAGGGTTGAAGCCACAGTATCTGTCGATACCTTCTAAATCCCAAATTAGAAGCTGAACGCCGCGTCCGTCTTTATTGACTTGTTTCTTGTCTATTTTTACGCCAATAGTGGTCTTGTATTTTTCGGAGAAAATACCTTCAACGAACTGTTTTATCAGGCTTGTTTTGCCAACACCAGTGGGCCCTAAAATACATACTTTTTTCTGTATCACTGCAAAGCTTCCCTACTGCTGCTCACTGGATATTAAAACGTTTAACATGACTGAACGCCCCATTGATGCTTTCTGCAATGGTAGCTCTCCTAAGCTTACAGGTATAAGAATATCACTTTCTACGCCAAGTGAAATTAATGAATTCACAACATTCTCTGCTCGTTTTTGACTCAATGCGCGATTTCGTGCGCTTGAGCCTGAATTATCACTGGCACCCATTACAACAATACTGACAACAGTTTTTGTCTTGTCAGCAAGGGTTAACAATTGTTTTATGTCGTTTGCCAGAGGTTCTAATTTTGCTAACTGTACTTCAGAAAGCGCTTCTTGGTTAGTAGCAAAAAGTACATTTTGTGAGGAAACCTTATTAACTAGTCGGTTCAATGCGGCCTTCTGGAGCTCAGCATTGTCAATTTGATAGGCTGCTTTGACGTTTAGCGCGGTGGTATCAACGTTGACTGTCGAAATACCAGGAATAGCGTTTATTTGCTGAGTAAAGTTAATTGCGGTTGGGGTGAATACGGTTCCTGAAATAATAAAGCTATGGTCATCACCTTTTTTAATTAATAGGCTTTCTGATTCGCTGAGTGGATAGTCGCTCACGAGCTTTTCAAGTTTGCGTTCAACCACACTTGGTTTTAAAGAAACAAAGGGTTCTTCAATAACAGTAACTCTTTCTGCATCGATGTTATTATCGCTAAACCATTGTTCGATGCTGGTAGCGACTGGGTCGCGAAGGACTTTAGCGTGCACATTCCCATTGGAAACATAAGTATCAGTTACTATGATGCCAGGTGGAGGGGGAAGCTCGTGCAAGTCGCTTTTTAAGATGCTTAGCGACAAACGCATAAAAGACAGCACTGCAAGTGCGAAAAAAATCACCAGAAGCACTAGTGCACCTATTAATCGGTTTGATTTTTTTCCTTCACCCTCTTTTCTTTCGCTTATTAAGCAGTCTGAAAGAATGGTTTCGCAACCGTCGAAGGGCGCATTGTCACCTTCATAAGTGAGCAACGGTTGCTGATAGAACTGATGAAAGTCTTCCAACGCCTGTTGAAGTTTTCCGCGTACCTCTGGAGGAATACTGCCCGTAACTGCAGCAACAAGCAGCGCTTGTGGCCCAATTTTTATTAGCAGCGTAAAGTCTTCCGTTTTTATCTCGCCGAGCTCATTTTCTGACTCGGTGCTGGTAACGCCAAACGCATCTGCCACAAAGTCATTAATGGCCACTAGCATTGACGAAATTAAGTCTGCGTCTTTTTCTTTCTCAGGATCTGAAGAAATGCTGTGAAGTAGCGTGCCGGTCTCTCGGTGAATGACCAGCAGCTGTTGGACTTGGTATTGGTAAATTTGAGATGCGACAAATTCAGAATACCTGACTCCGGACTGCCAAGCTTTGAATCGCCAAGATACGCTTTTGGGACTTAAGCTGTTTTCGATAAGCGCGTTAGTGCGCTCGACAAACTCAACAAGAAATGAAGATACCGCCTTTCTTACAAGCGTGCCAACCAAGGGATAAAGTGTACCAACAATCTTGTCGCTATTAGCTTCTATAGAGCGGTGAAGCGACTTCTCTACAAGAGGAACAAGTACTTTGTTAACCGAGCCGTCCTTTGTTTCGCGTTCAAAGAGCGCTTCAGAAACGACGTTTGTCACGATGCCTTTTGCATCGCGATTCAACTTTTCTTGAACGAACTTATCGTCCCTTCCAATGAGTAGCTCTCTGACTTTGTCTAGAGAGTTGTCAGATAGCTCCGACGGCGGCACTTTTTCAGTCATTAATTAATGATCTGTAGCGAGGTTGGTGGCCATAGTCGAAAGTAAGTTTGCCAACGTTTTTCTATCGGTTTTACTTTCTGAAAGCTCACTGGTAACCTGCTGAAGCTTCTCTAGCAGCTCTTGGTGACGCTTACTAAATAAATTATCAAGCGACTCTAGTTCTTTAACCACATGAGCTTCCAATGCATCGTTGTCATTCTTTGCAGCAGTTTCCGCTATCTCCAATTCACTTTGCAATTTGTCAGTGGTGTTTTGAAGTTGCTCTTGCACGTTACTGTGGTTGTCGTTAGCACTGGCCAACTGATTCGATAATTCTGTGATCTGTTGGTCAATAAGCTTACGTATATCGTTAAACTGATTATCAAGATGCGTATTCAGTTTAGAGAAGCTGTCGTTAACCCGTGACTCCAACGCAGAAAGATCTGCACGGAATGCACGGTTTGTTTGACCAAACAAAATTTCTCTAAGTTGAGCAAGTTCGTCTGCTGGTTTGGGCGCGCCTTCAGTTTGAGTTACGTCTTGCGCTTGCTGATCCTTCGGCTTCTTGTCCGCCATAAAATGTCTCCGGAAGGCGCAGTTCTTTGCGTTGAACACGCTAATGAGCTGCAATCACATTTTTGTCTGTGCTAATAATTATGGTTATTACTTTATACAATAGCCGCTAATCGTGAACTTTGAAATACGCTAAAAGCATAATAGTGGCAAATACCTACAAAAATCCTTATACAAAAAACGCCATCTTTTCAGTAAGTTGAATAATCTATGAAGATTTACTTATGCGTTCTGCGATTTGAGCTGTTTTTTAAGGCTGGAATAGGCCTATCAAATAATGGCAAGCGACATTGTTTTTTTATTGAACATAGGTACTATACGCCGCTCGCGCGTACGCGAGGTATATAAGTAATAACTGTGTCTGAGGTTCCTGTCGTGTCTATCACTCCGCTAAATCGTAAATTCTCTGTCGCTCCAATGCTGGATTGGACAGACCGCCATTGTCGCTACTTTTTACGATTAATGTCTAAGCACACACTTCTCTATACAGAAATGGTAACCACAGGCGCGATCATTTACGGCAAGGGTGACTATCTGGGTTACAACCAAGAGGAACACCCTGTTGCTGTTCAACTGGGCGGAAGCGATCCGTCTGACATGGCCAAGTGTGCTGAGCTATCACAAGCGCGCGGTTATGATGAAGTTAACATAAACGTAGGTTGTCCAAGTGACAGGGTTAAAAATGGTAGCTTTGGTGCCTGCTTGATGGCCCAGCCAGAGGTGGTAGCAAGTTGTGTCAAAGCCATGCAGGCTGCGGTAGATATTCCCGTTACGGTAAAGTGCCGTATTGGCATTGATGATATGGACGAAGATGAAGACTTCGCTCGTTTTATCGATACCGTGGCAGATGCCGGATGCGATACCTTTATTGTTCACGCAAGGAAAGCGTGGTTACAGGGATTGAGCCCAAAAGAAAATCGCGAAATTCCGCCGTTAAACTATCCGCGGGTTCATAGACTTAAACAGGCTCGCCCTGAATTATCTATTAGCATAAATGGTGGGGTTAAAACGCTAGAAGAAACCCTGCAACAGCTAGAACTTGTTGATGGCGTTATGGTAGGGCGTGAGGTTTACGCCAATCCTTACATTATGGCTACCGTAGATAAAGAGATTTTCGGAGATACTGAAGCTCAGAGCATGTCACGCCGAGAAATTGTGCTGAAAATGCAGCAGTATATTGAACGCCAAGACGATCCCTATTTCAAACCCTGGCATGCAGCCCGGCATATTTTGGGTCTTTATCAAGGGCAAGCGGGTGGACGTATTTGGCGTAGATACTTAAGCCAAAATGGAACAGGAAAAAATCCAGATCCCAATCTGCTGCTAAATGCGCTAGACGCTGTAGAAAGTGCACAAAAGGAAGTCGCTGCGTTTAATAGTCAAAAAGACTAACGATTTAGTAATTTTGACCAAAGTTTAATATTTGTTCAATTCTTAAAAGCTCGCTGTCTCGCGAGCTTTTTTATTTAAATTTATATATATCAATGCTTAAGTGTTTTTAAAGGAGTTGGCACAGCTCTCGCAATCCTCTAAGTATCGCAACAACGGCGTGTTGTTGCACTGACTAACTTCAGAGGGAAATTATGAAAACTTCACTAATCGCAGCAACTTTACTGACAGCAAGCATGGCAAGCAGCGTAGCAAATGCAGAAGAGTCAGTGCTTCAAACGTTTTTAACTAATGTGGTTTCAAACGCAGTGGCTACCACATCACAGGAAATTAAGGCTGACGTATACCAAGCAGTAGCAAACGCAACGTATCACTTTGAGCTAAGCCCACAAGAAGTGCGCGGAAGTGGTAAGGTCAGCGTGACTGATTTAGTTGTTGCTACCCCGTCTGAAGGTAGTTCTACAGAACAAGATGCCGACTAATTCGATATTGGTATATAGCAAAAGCGCCGAAAGGCGCTTTTTTGTGCGTGTAGCACAGTGACTTAAACATTAAAAACGCAATAAACAGGGTTGGTCAAATTAACAAATTTGTTGGTTAAATACGCTAAAAAATTGTATTTGGTTGCTTGGTGAACAGTTGTTAATTTCTGGAATTAAATTAAAATCCTTTAAAAACAGTGTCTTAAATAAATGGCATGGTGATTGTAATAGTTAGAGTGTTGAGGAGAACTCAGTCAGCGGTAACCAGCGGTCAGCGTAACTAAGAATAAGTGCTGGAAACCACAACACTACTTTTAACGGAGAAATAATCATGGGTATGTTTTCGCGCATTAACGATATTGTTCAAGCAAACATCAACGCAATGTTAGATAAAGCGGAAGATCCTGAAAAAATCATTCGTTTGATTATTCAAGAAATGGAAGAAACCTTAGTTGAGGTTCGCACTGATGCAGCGCGCTTTATTGCTCAGCAGAAAACCCTTGCACGCCATATGGCATCAGCAAACAAAGAAGTGGAAGGGTGGCAGCACAAAGCACAGATCGCAATGAATAATGACAAAGAGTCATTGGCCAAAGCCGCACTAATCGAAAAACAAAAGTATGTTGCAAAGCTAGCTTCTCTTGATGAACAAGAAGCGCATATTGCAGAAAGTATCGAAAAAATCCAAGGCGATACTGCGCGTCTGAACAGTAAGTTAGCCGAAGCAAAAGCCAAGCAAAAAACGCTGGTTCAACGCAAGCATTCAGCGCAAACACGCTTAAAAGTGAAGCAAGCTGATCACGAAGGAAAAATTGATGATGCCATGATGCGCTTTGAAAGT
>JGI11800J13271_1000103_pt1 | contig 9784 bp, 6 predicted proteins | sample DeeseametaMP2633_FD_13271 | JGI IMG/M metagenome (IMG submission 13271)
GGGCAGCTCGGCCTCGGGGATCAAGAAGGTGCGGGTCCACGGGCCGCGCATCCGCTCCCCGCCGGTGCTGCCGGAGAACGAGGTCTTGTCGCACCGGGTCGCGGCGGCGTTCTGGCCGCGTGCCTTCTCCGGGCGGGTGCCCACCCAGGGGGCGTCGACGCCGCTGACGGGCGGCAGGTCGGACTCCACCAGCATGGACGCGGGGTCACCGGCCGGCAGGGCGTCGCGGCGCTCGGTCGCCGGCGTACCGCTGGGACAGGCGGAGCCGCCCGGGAGGTCGCAGACCCCCGCGACGGCCTCGGCGAGCAGCCGGGTCTGGGCCTGGGGGGACTCCACCCGGGCAGCGCGCACCGAGGAGCTGGTCGACACCACGAAGCGCCCGCTGCGGGCGAGGCCGACGACGGTGGTGGTGACCGGGTCGTCCCAGTCGCGCAGCACCAGCTGCAGCGCCTCGTCGCCCACGCCGGTGACGGTGCTGGTCGACAGCAGCTGGCTGCGCTCGTCCTGGCAGCGGGCGAACCAGCCCCTGAGGCGGTTCATCGCCCGGGTGGCGGCCATCTCGTTGCGCGAGGCCTCGGTGCTCGCCACGACGCTGCGGCGCGGCTCGGACCCGCGCGGGGTCTTGATCTCGCGGACCAGGGCGTCGACGAGTCGCGGGTCGGCGTACCTGGCCTGCTGGCAGGGCATCACCAGGCCGTCGCCGTGGGTGTTGTCGTGCGTGGTGAGCTCCTCCCACCCCTTGCCGGGCAGCAGGGAGGAGACCCGGTCGACGCCGAGCATCGCCGTGCTGGGCAGGACGTCGGAGTCCTCCGGCGTCGGTGACACCGAGGCGGTGGGCGGGGCGAGGGCGGCCACGGGCTCGCGGTCGAGGGTCGGCCGGACACCGGTGGGGTCGGAGACCAGGCCTCCGGCGACCGCGACCGCGGCGACCACGGCGACGGCGCCGACCGTGGTGTGGGTACGCCGTCGCGTGGCCCCGGCCCGCCGGATGATCGAGGCGCGCGGCCAGCGGCCGTCCAGCGTCGTGTCGAACAGGCTGCGCAGCAGGCTCGGCACCGCGGTCGTGGCCACGTCACGGTGCATCGCGAACTGGGAGGTGGCGGTCTGCAGCTCGCGGGTGGTGTCCTCGACGGTCTGGGAGACCTCGCGCGCCATCTGCTCGAGGCTGACGGTGGCCAGGTGGGTCAGCAGCAGGACCCGGCGCTGGGTGTGGGTGAGCCGCCCCAGGGCCTCGATGGTCGCGGCGACCTCGGGCTCGAGGCCCTTCTCCTTGTGCCAGCGCCGCGCGGTGTGCCGCCGGTGGGCGTGCGCCCAGGCGTGCGGGCGGGCCCACGCCTCCGCACCGCCGTCGCGGGAGACCTTGCGCCAGTGGTGCCAGGCGACCACGAAGGTGTCGCGGACCGCGCTGCGCGAGGCGCGGACGTCACCGGTCAGGGCGAACGTCTGCACCAGCAGCCGGTCCCGGGCGTCCTTGTAGAACGCGTCGAACTCCTCTGGGTCCCTCATGGCGCGTCCAACCATAGTGAGGGGGTCCTGGCGGCGATGATGGGCAGGTCATGACCTCCCTGATCTCGCGGCCCACCGGCCCCGCACGACCGCGGGGCACCGACTCCCGACCCCGGCCCCGGCTGCCCCTGGCCGTGGTCGCCTCCGCCGGCGGGGTGCTGGCCGCGCTCGGACCCCTGGCGGTGTGCCTGGTGCTCGGCGTGGTCGGCTGGTTCCTCGCGGACGCGGGCTCGCACGGCCAGCCCTCCGACGGCCTGCGGGTCGGGGCCACGGCCTGGCTGATGGGGCACGGGTCCGGTGTCTCGGTCGAGGGCGTCCGGCTCACCGTCGTACCCCTCGGGGTGACGCTGCTGGCCGCCTGGAGCACCTGGCGCGCCGGTCTGCGGGTGGGGCACCTGGTCTCCGGGCACGGCCCCGACGCCGACGGCATCGAGGACGGCGAGCGGGACTGGACGGTCCCGGTCGCGGTCGCGCTGCTCACCGCCGGGTACGCCGTCACCGGCATCGTGACCGCGTCGCTGGCCGCCACCCGGGCCAGCTCGCCCGGCACCGGGGGCGTCGTCACCTGGTCGCTGCTGCTCGGCGTGCTGGTGGCCCTCCCCGCCCTCGCGATCGGCTCCGGTCGGGCCGCCATCTGGGTGGCCGGCGCCCCGCCGAGCCTGGTGGAGTCGGTGCGGACCGCCCGCCGGGTGCTGCGCACCTGGCTGGTCGTCGCGCTGGCGGCGTTCCTGCTCTCCTTCGCCCTCGACCTCGGCACCGCGGCGAACGTGATGTCGCAGCTGCACTCCGGTGCCGGCGACGTGGTGATCGTCGTGCTCGTCTCGCTGCTGCTGCTGCCCAACGCGGTGGCGTTCTCGGGTGCCTACCTCGCCGGGCCCGGCTTCACGGTGGGGGCGGGCACCCTGGTGAGCCCCTCGGTGGTCGTGCTGGGGCCGCTCCCGATGTTCCCGATGCTGGCCGCCCTCCCCGACGCGGGCGAGCCGCCGGCGTGGACCGTCGCGCTGGTCGCGCTGCCGGTGCTCGTGGCGGCGCTGGCCGCGGCCCGGGCGCAGCAGGTGGCCCCGACCCTGCGCTGGGAGGAGGGCGCGCTGCGCGGTTGTGTCGGCGGTGCCCTCGCCGCGGTGGCGTTCGCGATCCTCTCCGGCCTGGCCGGGGGAGCGGTCGGCCCCGGCCGGATGCGCGAGGTCACCCCGCTGGCCGGCGACGTGCTGGTCCAGTGCCTGACCACCTTCGGTCTCGGGGGGCTCCTCGGCGGCCTGGTGATGACCGCCTGGCAGCGCCGGGCGGCCCGCGCGGGCGACGCGCACTAGAGTCCCGGGCGTGACCGCCCGTCTCGTCGTCCTCGTCTCCGGCTCCGGGACCAACCTGCAGGCGCTGCTGGACGCCTGCGCGGACCCGGCGTACGGCGCCACCGTGGTCGCGGTGGGCGCCGACCGCGACGGCATCGAGGGGCTGGCCCGCGCCGAGCGCGTGGGCGTGCCGACGTTCGTCGCGCGGGTCGGCGACTTCGGGTCCCGCGAGGAGTGGGACGCGGCCCTGGCCGAGCAGGTGGCGGCGTACGAGCCCGACCTGGTGGTGCTGGCCGGTTTCATGAAGCTGGTCGGTGGCGCGTTCCTGGCCTCCTTCGGCGGCCGGACGGTCAACACCCACCCCGCGCTGTCGCCGTCCTTCCCGGGGATGCACGGCCCCCGCGACGCGCTGGAGTACGGCGTGAAGGTCACCGGCTGCACGCTGTTCGTCGTCGACGAGGGCGTCGACACCGGCGTGATCCTCGCGCAGAGCGCGGTGCCGGTCGAGGACGCCGACGACGTCGACGCGCTGCACGAGCGGATCAAGGTCGCCGAGCGGACCATGCTCGTCGAGACGGTGGGCCGGATGGCGCGCGAGGGCTTCCGGGTCGAGGGGCGCCGGGGGATCCTCGGTGCCTGAGAGCCGGTAGGCTGCGGCCCACACGACTGGCGCAGGTGGGTGACCACCGGGGAGTGACCGAGTCGGGGCATCGTCCGCCTGGGTGCCCCGGGACCGTGACCGCGTCGACGCAGCGATCCTGCAGGAGAGTCCGTGAGCGAGAACCGCATCCCGATCAGGCGAGCCCTGGTCTCCGTCTACGACAAGACCGGGTTGGAGGAGCTGGTCCGCGGCCTCCACGACGCGGGCGTCACGCTCGTCTCGACCGGTGGCTCGGCCAAGCTGATCGAGGGCCTGGGCCTGCCGGTCACCAAGGTCGAGGACCTGACCGGCTTCCCCGAGTGCCTCGACGGCCGCGTGAAGACCCTCCACCCGCGGGTCCACGCCGGCATCCTGGCCGACCGCCGCCTGGACTCCCACGTCCAGCAGCTGGCCGACCTCGAGGTCGAGCCGTTCGACCTGGTGGTCTCCAACCTCTACCCGTTCACCCAGACCGTCGCCTCGGGGGCCACCCCCGACGAGTGCGTCGAGCAGATCGACATCGGCGGCCCGTCGATGGTGCGCGCCGCCGCCAAGAACCACCCGTCGGTCGCCATCGTCACCAGCCCGGAGCGGTACGCCGACGTGCTGGCCGCCACGACGGCCGGCGGCTTCACCCTCGAGCAGCGCAAGCAGCTCGCGGCCGAGGCGTTCGTGCACACCGCGTCGTACGACGTGGCCGTGGCCTCCTGGATGGGCAACGTCCTGACCGACTCCTCCGAGGGCAGCGGCTTCCCGGCCTGGGCCGGCGCGACGTGGGAGCGCTCNGCGGTGCTGCGCTACGGCGAGAACCCGCACCAGGNNGCNGCGCTCTACCGCNCCGGCCACGGNCCCGCCGGTCTCGCGGGTGCCGAGCAGCTGCACGGCAAGGAGATGTCCTACAACAACTACGTCGACACCGACGCGGCCCGGCGGGCGGCGTACGACTTCGACGAGCCGGCCGTGGCGATCATCAAGCACGCCAACCCCTGCGGTGTGGCCGTGGGTGGCGACGTCGCCGAGGCGCACGCCCGTGCGCACGCCTGCGACCCGGTCTCGGCCTTCGGTGGCGTGATCGCGGCCAACCGGCCGGTGTCGGTCGAGATGGCCCGCCAGGTGGCCGAGGTCTTCACTGAGGTCATCGTGGCCCCGGGCTACGAGGACGGCGCCGTCGAGGTGCTCACACGCAAGAAGAACATCCGCATCCTCGTCTGCGAGGACCTCGAGCGCGGCGGCGTCGAGACCCGCCCGGTCTCCGGCGGCCTGCTCATGCAGCAGCGCGACTCCTTCCAGGCCGAGGGCGACGACCCGTCCGCCTGGACGCTGGCCACGGGCGATGCCGCCTCGCCGGAGGTGCTCGCCGACCTCGCCTTCGCCTGGCGCGCCTGCCGCTCGGCGAAGTCCAACGCGATCCTGCTGGCCAAGGACGGTGCCTCGGTCGGCATCGGCATGGGCCAGGTCAACCGGGTCGACTCCTGCAAGCTCGCCGTCGAGCGCGCCAACAGCCTCGCCGAGGGCACCGAGCGCGCCCGCGGCGCCGTGGCCGCCTCCGATGCGTTCTTCCCGTTCGAGGACGGCCCGCAGGTGCTCATCGACGCGGGCGTCACCGCCATCGTGCAGCCCGGCGGCTCGGTCCGCGACGAGCTCACGATCGAGGCCTGCAAGACCGCGGGCGTGACGATGTACTTCACCGGCACCCGGCACTTTTTCCACTAGAGGCCGAGCTTGCTCGGACTCGTAGGTGGGAAGGTCGAGCGAGCGCCGCGGCTGAGGAACGAAGCCGCGACGCGCGTGTCGAGACACCGGTGAGACGAGCGCAGACAGCAACCCAGCGACGTACGAGGAAGACATGACCGCACAGAAGCTCGACGGCAGCGCCACCCTCAAGGCGATCAAGGAGGAGCTGAAGGTCCGGGTCGCCGCGCTCAAGGAGCGGGGCGTGGTCCCGGGCCTGGGCACCGTGCTGGTGGGCGACGACCCGGGCAGCCACTGGTACGTCGGCGCCAAGCACAAGGACTGCGCGGAGATCGGCATCGAGTCGATCCGCGTCGACCTGCCGGCGACCGCCTCCCAGGCCGAGGTGGAGGCCGAGATCGACCGGCTCAACGCCGACCCGACGTGCACCGGCTTCCTGATCCAGCAGCCGACCGGCCTCGACGAGTTCGCCCTGCTCTCGCGGGTCGACCCCGACAAGGACGTCGACGGCCTGCACCCGGTGTCGCTCGGCCGGCTGGCGCTCAACGTGCCCGGCTCGCTGCCCTGCACCCCGGTCGGCTGCATCGAGCTGCTGCGCCGCCACGACATCGAGCTCAAGGGCGCCGAGGTGGTCGTGGTCGGCCGCGGCCTCACCGTGGGTCGCCCGATGGGGCTGCTGCTCACGCGGCGCAGCGAGAACGCGACCACCACTCTGTGCCACACCGGCACCCGCGACCTGGCCAAGCACGTGCGCGAGGCCGACGTCGTCGTGGCGGCCGCGGGCGTGCCCGGCATCATCACCGCGGACATGGTCAAGCCCGGTACGGCGGTGCTCGACGTGGGCGTCTCGCGGGTGGACGGCAAGATCGCCGGGGACGTGGACCCGGCTGTCTGGGACGTCGCCGGCTGGGTCTCCCCGAACCCCGGCGGGGTGGGCCCGATGACCCGCGCGATGCTGCTCTCCAACATCGTCGACATGGCCGAGCGGGCCGCCGGGAGCGCCCGGTAGCGTGTCGCGGGTGACCGAGGAGCACGCGCCCGACGGCGTACCCGACGACGCGGTGCCGGACACCTCGGAGATCGCCGACGAGATCGCCGAGGTGGAGGGGCGGCGCTACCCCTCGACCCTCGGCGGGTTCTTCTACCTCTGGGTGCTCGCCGCCGCCGCCGTCGGCGTGGCGATCGCCTGGCTCGGGCACGACTGGCGGCTCGGCGTCACCTGGATCTCCGGCGCCCTGATCGCGGCCTCGGCGCTGCGGCTGCTGATGCCGGCCAAGGACGCCGGCATGCTCGCCGTGCGGCACCGCATCCTCGACGTGGTGCTGCTCGGCACCCTCGGCGGCCTGCTGCTCTTCCTGGCCCGCACGGTCCCCAACCAGCCCGGCACCTGAACGCACGAAGCCCCCGCCTCACCGGCGGGGGCTTCGTGGTGGTGGCTCAGATGAGGCCGAGCTCGGTCACCGCGTCGCGCTCCTCGGCGAGCTCGGCGGTGGAGGCGTCGATCTTGCCGCGGGAGAAGTCGTCGATCTCGAGGCCCTCGACGATCTTCCAGTCGCCACCGGAGGTGGTGACGGGGAAGGAGGAGATGAGGCCCTCGGGGACGCCGTACTCACCGTTCGAGGCGACGGCCATGGAGACCCAGTCGTTCTCGGCGGAGCCGTAGAGCCAGTCGCGGGCGGCGTCGATGGTCGCGGAGGCGGCCGACGCGGCCGAGGAGGAGCCCCGGGCCTCGATGATGGCGGCGCCGCGCTTGGCGACGGTCGGGATGAAGGTGTTCTCCAGCCACTCCTGGTCGTTCACCGTCTCGGCGGCGTTCTGGCCGGCGACCTCGGCGTGGAACAGGTCGGGGTACTGCGTGGCGGAGTGGTTGCCCCAGATCGTCATCTTGGTGATGTCGGTGACGGCGGCACCGGTCTTCGCGGCCAGCTGCGAGATGGCGCGGTTGTGGTCGAGGCGGGTCAGCGCGGAGAACCGCTCGGCCGGGATGTCCGGGGCGTTCTTCATCGCGATGAGCGCGTTGGTGTTGGCCGGGTTGCCGGTGACACCGATGCGGACGTCGTCGGCGGCCACCGAGTTCAGCGCCTTGCCCTGGGCGGTGAAGATCGCGCCGTTGGCCTCGAGCAGGTCACCGCGCTCCATGCCGGGGCCGCGCGGGCGGGCGCCGACGAGCAGGGCGAGGTTGACCCCGTCGAAGATCTTCTCCGGGTCGTCACCGATCTCGACGCCGGCCAGGCCGGGGAACGCGCAGTCGTCGAGCTCCATGACGACACCCTCGAGCGCCTTGAGCGCGGGGGTGATCTCGAGCAGGCGCAGCTCGATCGGGCGCTCGGAGGTGAGCGCACCGCTGGCGAGGCGGAAGAGCAGGCTGTAGCCGATCTGGCCGGCGGCGCCGGTCACGGCCACCTTCAGCGGGGTGGTGGTCACGCAGGTCTCCTTGGAAGAGGGTCAGAGACGATCACGAACGGATCACGAACATTGGCTCCGAGTGACGCTAGCAGCGGCCCGGACCCTCCTGTCAGGCTGGCCCTGCACGCGTCAGGTATCTTGACGTCAAGAAACACTGCCAGCATCGAGCCGACGATCGTCCAGGAGCCGCCGGAAACCATGGCCACCATCATCTACACCCACACCGACGAGGCGCCGCTGCTCGCGACGTACTCCTTCCTGCCGATCATCCAGGCGTACGCCGCCAAGGCCGGCGTCGAGGTCGAGACCCGCGACATCTCCCTCTCCGGCCGCATCCTGGCCGCCTTCGACCTGGCCGACGACGCGCTGGCCGAGCTCGGTGAGCTCGCGACCAAGCCCGAGGCCAACATCATCAAGCTGCCCAACATCTCCGCCTCCGTGCCGCAGCTCAAGGCCGCGGTCAAGGAGCTGCAGGAGAAGGGCTACGAGCTCCCCGCCTACCCCGAGTCGCCCTCCACGCCGGAGGAGGAGGAGATCCGCGCGAAGTACGACAAGGTCAAGGGCTCCGCGGTCAACCCGGTCCTGCGTGAGGGCAACTCCGACCGTCGCGCCCCGGCCGCGGTCAAGGGCTACGCGAAGAAGTACCCCCACCGCATGGGCGCCTGGAGCAAGGACTCCAAGACCTCGGTCGCGACCATGGGCAAGGACGACTTCCGCGCCAACGAGCAGTCGGTCGTCATGCCGGCCGCCGACACCCTCTCGATCGTCCTCAAGGGCGCCGACGGAACCGAGACGGTCCTCAAGGACGGCCTGGCCGTCGAGGCCGGCGAGGTCGTGGACTCGACGTTCATGAACGTCGCCGCGCTGCGCCGCTTCCTCACCGAGCAGATCGCCCGCGCCAAGGCCGACGACGTGCTCTTCTCGCTGCACATGAAGGCCACGATGATGAAGGTCTCCGACCCGATCATCTTCGGCCACGCCGTGCAGGCGTTCTTCCCGACCCTCTTCGAGCAGTACGGCGAGCAGCTTGCCGCGGCGGGCGTCTCGCCCAACGACGGCCTCGGCGGCCTGCTCTCCGCGGTCAAGGACCTCCCCGAGGGCGAGGCTATCGAGGCCGCCGTCAAGCAGGGCCTGGCCGACGGCCCGCGGATGGCGATGGTCGACGACCGCAAGGGCATCACCAACCTGCACGTCCCCTCCGACGTCATCATCGACGCCTCGATGCCGGCGATGATCCGCATCGGCGGCCACATGTGGGGCCCCGACGGCCAGGAGGACGACTGCCTCGCGGTCATCCCCGACTCCTCCTACGCCGGGGTCTACGCCGCGGTCATCGAGGACTGCAAGGCCCACGGCGCCTACGACCCGGCCACGATGGGCTCGGTGCCCAACGTCGGCCTGATGGCCCGCAAGGCCGAGGAGTACGGCTCGCACGACAAGACCTTCGAGATCCCGGCCGCCGGGACCGTCGAGATCCGCAACAGCGCCGGCGAGGTCCTCACCTCCCACGACGTGGAGCCCGGTGACATCTGGCGCGCCTGCCAGACCAAGGACGAGCCGATCCGCGACTGGGTCAAGCTGGCCGTCACCCGCGCCCGCGCCTCGCAGACGCCGGCCGTGTTCTGGCTCGACGAGACCCGCGCGCACGACGCCAACCTCATCGAGAAGGTCAAGGCCTACCTGCCCGAGCACGACACCGACGGCCTGACCATCGAGATCATGGCGCCGGCCGAGGCGACGACGTACTCCGTCGAGCGCATCCGCAAGGGCGAGGACACCATCTCGGTCACCGGCAACGTGCTGCGCGACTACAACACCGACCTGTTCCCGATCCTCGAGGTCGGCACGTCGGCGAAGATGCTCTCGATCGTCCCGCTGATGAACGGCGGCGGCCTCTTCGAGACCGGCGCGGGCGGCTCGGCCCCCAAGCACGTCCAGCAGCTGCTGGAGGAGAACTACCTGCGCTGGGACTCCCTGGGTGAGTTCTTCGCGCTGGCGGCCTCCTTCGAGCACCTCGCCGGGTACGCCGACAACGCCGGTGCCCAGGTGCTGGCCGACACCCTGGACGCGGCGACCGCGACGTTCCTGGAGAACGACAAGTCCCCGACGCGCAAGATCGGCGGCATCGACAACCGCGGCTCGCACTTCTACCTGGCGATGTACTGGGCCCAGGAGCTCGCGAAGCAGACGGCCGACCCGGCGCTGGCCGACGCCTTCAAGCCGCTGGCCGAGAAGCTCACCGCCGCGGAGG
>JGI11800J13271_1000113_pt1 | contig 9582 bp, 8 predicted proteins | sample DeeseametaMP2633_FD_13271 | JGI IMG/M metagenome (IMG submission 13271)
AGCAGACAAGATTGCAGCAGACAAGATTGCAGCAGACAAGATTGCAGCAGACAAGATTGCAGCAGACAAGATTGCAGCAGACAAGATTGCAGCAGACGAGAAAAGGATAAAAAACCGCACACCGTTTGAATTAGTTAATACTAGGGTGGATTTAGACGTCAGGTATGCAGGGTCAAAAGCTCAGGTTAGAAATCTAACAGGTAATTTTGTTATCGGTAAGACAGTAGGAGATGCTATAAGAGGTAAATTAACGGGACAATATATAGTTCAGGCTTCGCAAGACGGAATTACAAGGGCAAGACTGTATGGGAACAAGACGGGAAAAGATATTGAGGAGTTTGTATTGAATAACCTCCAAGAGCATTCTGTCAGGCTTGATTATGGCAACTTGAGCATTGAGAAGTTCACAGAAAAGTACGAACTACATTGTGATTTAGAGCATTTAAAGAAGTTGGATGCGATGCATCCACCTGCGTTGGAGGTAGAACAACCAGCGTTAAAACAAAAGCTAACAGAGCCAACGAAAGTAGTTTTAAATGAACCTAGCCCAAGAAATAATATAAATCGTGGTTTTGAAATGTAACATCCAATTGTTCTTTACAAAAAAATAACAATCTAAGAAACCAATGAGCGCGTAGGTTCGTGATTTTTTTTCTAAGGATGTTAAGCATAACTAAATAAAAAACGCCCAGACTGGTTGAATAGTCTGGGCGTTTGGTATTACTATGTTGATCAACGGTTACAGCAGTTTGGCGACTACTGTAACGAACAAATAAGCTCTTCTACAGCGTTATTTGATCAGACGAATCCCGTATAGCCGCATTCTAGCAAATACTTCTCACTGATAGCAAATACTTCTCATTTTAAGACTTTTTCTCTGTTCGTACATATCGCCAAAATATTGCAACTGTTCCCTCAATTATGGGTGGCAGGACACGGTGACGACTGCATTTTTGTGGGTGATAAGAAACTCTTTACAGGGGTTGCTGAACATATAGAGAATGGAATGAGTGGTTATACAGATTAGCTTAGTATGTATATTGGGTAACACCCTTGCAGAAAAGTCTGTATAGCGGACTAGACCATGTTCAGGCGGTGCTATTAGCCGTAATCTAGTCAGTGCTAGCTTAATACAGTGATAGCATACGATGAAGCGATGAGCGATGCCGAGGGCATAACAACATCAATTTGAGTCGGTACACACTAAAGTGATTTAGGCAAATTAGCCAAATCGCTTTAGGGTGAGTGTTGCCGATTTCTGCTCCAAGCTCAACCAAGAGCATTTGAACAGCTTAGGCTATTTGCAAGTGTTATATAGCCCCCTAGGCTATATAACATAAGGGATTGCAAAAAAAAATAAGTAAGAAATACAAAGTAATTAAAGAGAGTCTAGATTCAGATCTTAGAACTACAAGCCTAATGTGAAAAGAACTTAATCAGACCCTGCAAAAAAAAATAAGTAAGAAATACAAAGTAATTAAAGAGAGTCTAGATTCAGATCTTAGAACTACAAGCCTAATGTGAAAAGAACAAATATCAGGAACTTTTTGTACTCTTTTAGATCAGGTCAGGTAATTGATCAATTCTTTTTAGTTTACGTATCAATTTGATTATAACCTGATCCAAAGCAGTAGTATTTTTCCAACTTTGCAGTTCTTTTAGCATTCTAGTTAAATTTATTCTTCTTAAACCTTAGTAACCAGCTATAGAAACCACTCTATATGCCTACAGAATTAGATTTAAAAGTACTCAATCTCTATTTTGGTACATACTTAGCATTTCAATATTTAAACCTTTCTAAAGCGATTCTACGGCTTTCTAGCTGCATTACTTCGTTTACTCTACCAATTTCTTCTTGGTTTAACCCTTCAATAGCCGCTAAGTAAGGCTCAACACGTTTTTTAAGAGTGTCATAGCTCGCTTCTGCTACGCTTTTATCATTTCTAGCTTTCTCATAATCCATTAGGATGCTGTTTGCCGCTTTCACAGTCGGTTCTATTTGCTCAATAACGGCTGCTGTGACCTTCTCACCATATCGAGCCTTGCTTTCAAACATTTCAGGCTTAGGCGATACGGGTGTGATACTGAAATCTCTCGCGTGATTGATGTCGTGGTAATACTCCTTGATGCTGGTATGCTTGGCTTTAGAGCCTTCCTTGCCCCTCGTTAGACCTAAATCAGCGACCGTATTGGCAAAGTCGGTTTGCATCCTGCTTAGTTTGACTCGACCGCCTAGAAAATCTTTACAGTTGAGCTTTCCCTTTGGATCAATGGGAACCACATAAGCGACCAGGTGGGGTGTACTTATGTCCCGATGGATACTCACACAAGCAATATTTTCTGCTCCATGCTTATCACTGAGCCACAAACTCACTCGCTTAAAAAACTCATCTTCCTTGCTGGTTCCCCAACCTCCCCATTCAGGACTGGCAGTTATTAAATACTCAATACATAGCACCGCATCAGAGCGTCTTTTTTTAGGGAGCCGATCTTTTATTGCCTGTTTGACTGCTTCAGGAGTAGCCACACTATGATGATTTTTAGGGGTGCGATTAGGGTCGGCATTTGGCGTTTCTATCGTTCGGTAGTTGTGTGCAAGACTGCTAGCAATGTTGCCCATTGTCTTTAATTTTGCTGTCCTCAAAATTGCATAGTTCATTGCCACTTTTTCCTGATAATTGGGTGTTATTTCACTAAAGTGTACTTACTACACCATAAATCCACCTGTTAGGAAAGCGTCATTTTTAGAGCAAAAGACGGTGAAAAACAGCTGTTTTTCACTTTTTAGAAGCTAAGCTGTATACAATTTGTAGACAGGTTTTTCCTTTTTAAATCAATGGCTAACGTTAATTTTGTTTGCACTTTGTATACAACTGAAATTCAATAAACCTAACAATATCAGCTATTTGGCAGTCCCTTTAGGGTGCGTATAGTGTAGTCATTAAATTAGGCAGAAAATAACGGATATTTTATCTGTCATAAAATCTGCTACAAAAAAGGGGTTATAAGAGCGTTACTCCTTGTCATTCACTGGCATAATCTTAGGTTGGTATAAACAATTTATTCACCTAAAAAAATTATCTGTCGCTACAGATAATTCTAGTAATGGAGTCATTTATGAGCATGAGCGGTGTATCAATAACCAGTCGTAAAGGTCTTCAGTTTGAAGGCACTCAAGATGCGTATACCAGAGTGGTTGTACGACTCAATTTGCTTTTGATGAAAGACAAAACCCATGAAGCAGCGGTTAGGGAAAAATTAATTGAAGTGATGAAAGAGAGGAACAAACTAGGTAAATATTCTGCTTCTGATCTGTATGTCATGCAAAAAAGCATTGAAAAGACGGTTGAGGACTTTCTGGCTGGATTGGATGAGAAGTACATCACTGCTTAAATGCACAGCACACGAAAGATATTGAGATTTAATCACCTATCGCTTATATTAGGGGTACAAATATAAGCGATAGGTGATTACTATGAGTACGACTAATTATAATATACGGCTTGACCAAGATTTGAAAGACAGGTCTTTTTCTGTTCTTGAGAGCTATGGCCTAACGCCTTCACAAGCCATAAGACTGTTTTTGAACCAAGTCGCCGATACTAACGCTGTTCCCTTGTCTTTTGATTACCAGCCTAAGCTCAACGCGCAAACTCTCGCTGCTATTGCAGAGGTTGCCAACGGTAAAGGCACTAAGTACGACAGCTTTGGTGATTTGATGGATGAGCTAGAAGGCGAGGCTGATGAGATCCATTGAAGTATCAAGTCAGTTTAAGAGAGATGCCAAGAAGAATTATCTAAGCTTGCTCACTCCTGCATGGGGCGAGGTGCTTAATTGTTTGACTAACGATATACCGCTACCGGCCAAATACAAAGATCATGCGTTGACCGGCAATCATAAGGGATTTAGAGACTGCCATATCAAGCCTGACTTGGTACTTATCTACCGTGTTCAGAGCGATACGGTAGATTTCGTTAGGTTGGGTAGCCATTCAGAGGTGTTTGATTGATTAATATTACTCAACTAAAATTTTGTAGATAAAAAAGATCTTTGGTGTTTACCAAAGATCTTTTTTATCTATTGTAAGTAAGGTTCTTACATCATTTTTATAAGAATAGTCAAAGGTTTAGCGTATTTTCACCTGAATTAAAAGAATAAATAAGTGGCATATCCTGCAATCATCGCCATGGTAAAAATTACTGCTACAAATGCCACTAAAAGGTTTATTTTGAATAAAGATCGCAACAAAATAAGTTCAGTCAAGCTAGCTCCAGCACTGCCGATGATTAATGCCAATACAGTTCCAGAACCTACACCTTTAGCCATCAGTGCTGCTGCTAATGGTATAACCGCTTCAGCACGAATATATAATGGCACACCAATGACAGCAGCGATAGGAATAGCAAAGGGGTTGTCAGGACCAGCATATTGAACCAATATCTCAGTAGGCATGAAGCCATAGATGACACTACCAATTGCAATACCAATAAGTAGGTAAGGAAGCACATCCATGAAATCCTTCCATGCTTCCTGCCACAGACCACTATATTTACTTTCTTTCGCGACTACTACAGTAGATTGGCCATTACAGCAGTTAGAATGAACATTAGTTTTCTGCCCAACGCTACAGGAAGCTATCTTTGGCGTTGTATCATGATCTTCAGTTCCACAACTTGATACCGCTGGTGCAGTACCGCACGAACTTACTAATGAACCACATCCACCGCTATCCTTTTCGATGTTAGACCGACGTACATAACGTTCGAATCCTAGCATATGAAGTATCCAACCAGCACTTACCGACACGACTAAAGCTGCAACCACGTATATCGCAGTGAGGCTTAATCCGAAAGTAGCAATCAACAAAGCGACAATAATAGGATTGAGTAATGGAGAGGCAAAAAGAAACACCATCATTGGCCCAAACCCAGCACGCGCACGTATCAAGCCTTTTAACATAGGAATAGTCGAACAGCTACAGAAAGGGGTAATGGCTCCTAAGCCCACAGCGATAAAATAACCACGACTGCCTTCAGAGCTCAACAATGACTCCACTTTAGACAATGGAATATGGCGCTGAAGAACACCGACTAGTAAACTAATACCAATAAATAAAACCGATAGCTCTACAGCTAGGAAGGCAAACATTCCTAAAGTATCTTGTAGTTGAGGTGACATTGTATATTACCATATTTCTAGATTAATCGAATTAACAATTAGTTTAATTGTATCTTTTAATGCTGTCAACTATAATTCTAAAAATATCGAAATAAGGAATGGAATCATGGATCATGAACAAGTTGCAGCTAGCCTAGCTGAGTTAGGAAATAGTCATAGACTGGCTATATTTCGCTTTTTAGTTAAAGTAGGTCATGGCGGTGTCGCTGTTGGAGATATACAGAAAGAATTAGATATTCCAGCCTCAACACTATCACATCACATTGCTCGTATGAAAAGTGTGGGGTTTATCCGACAGGAAAAGCATAGCCGTACCATTATCTGCATACCTGAGTACCAACATTTAGAAAATTTAATCAGTTTCTTACGAGAGGAATGTTGTGCAGGTATTAAAATAAAGGATTAAAGATAACTGTTTAAAGAAAATTCGATTTTATATATAGGAGCTTTTCATCAAAGATACCTATTACAGTTTCCACATTACCCGCTTTAATTACATCGTTTATTTTTAAAGCTTGTTATTTGATCCTGTATAGCGCAACAATTACAAATAAAATGTGTATGGTAAGTACACTATGAAGTACATCGTGATTATTCCAGTTTGTTAAAACGTTGATATTATTATTAGCCCACAGCTGAACCTTTAAGTCCTCACCAGGGAACCGAACTGGTCAAACACACTCATAAGGCCTAGTATTCAAGATATTCTTTGATAGGACGCTTTTTAAACTGTGAAGGGTCTTTTTTGAGACGATTAATCATTTCAAACTCCCAAGCGTTCGGGTCTTGACCTGCTGGACTAGTAGAACTAACCAAATGATTATAATCGGCAATGAACTGCTTGTTACGTGCAATACGCCCCAGCTGCTTATCGCTTAATCCTTCAACCGTAAACATATCTCCTGTACTAACGTCGCGCTCCTTATTAACTACATCCTTCTTAGCTTTTGGCTTTTCATGAACAGTAAAACTAAATCCTGCAATTTTGCGACCTTTTTTCTTTTGAGTGTAACTAACATTGAGATCTGATTTTTCGTTTATCTCTTCAACAGCAAGGTTTAAGACCCTTTTTTTGAAGTTGCTCATAGTTTGATATTCATCAGATTCTAATCCTAACTGACCTCTAAACTTCTCCAATTCAAAAACAGGTGTTTTTTTGGCTTGCTTCCATTGAACCAGCAGCTCATAGAGCCTTACTGAGTAATTACTATCCATTTCAGCTGTTTGTTCTAGTAAATATTTAGTAAAAAACTCTTCAGCCCCATCAATCCGAGTAATCCCTTGTACTACAGCCGGAGTAAATACAACTTCAATCGCTCCTTCGTCATCTAAATATCTAACTTGGGATAACCAGCGAGATTTAACTAACTTACCTTCATCATCAACATAGCTAAAACGTCTGTTAAATAACGTATCTTCAGCGTCCTTCATCATTAGATAACCGTTTTGGCGAGTAGTATTAAAAACTTCAGCATATCTTTTAGCATCAATACGAAGTGGTATCTCTGCACTCAACCCTGTACCAGTCTCTCTAGCGTCTACAACGGCTAACTGCACAATGCGTATTTCTGATAGTTTTAGATTTTGTAGTACGGTGTTTAGATAGTTGGTTTTCACCACTAGATTAGATTTAGACATAATAACCTTCGTATTTGAATACTTATATTTAACTGTATCTTAGAATACACTTTTATTCAAGTATTTAAATGGTAAGTAAACGTATTCGAATGGGTAAGTAAACGTATTCGAATGGGTAAGTAAACGTATTCGAATGGGTAAGTAAACGTATTCGAATGGAGGTTGCAGCCCTTTAATAGCAATGGATACAGAGGGCTTAAAAGCATTTAAAAGCATTTAAAAGCATTAAAAGCATTTTCTTATTTTTTTTACTAACTAAAAAGACAAAAGAAAAAAGCCTAGTTACCTCAAAATATCAGGGAGTTTCCTAAAAACTGTGTAACTGCTTATAATCCATTAACCGGAGAATAAGCAATGACTACTCAATCTGACATTAAAAAACTGGCCGAGCAAATGGCTGGTAGCATGAAAAGCTTCGATGACATCAAAGACTTCCAAAAGCAGCTCATGCAATCCTTTATTGATACTGCCTTAGAGGCTGAGATGGAAGAGCATCTCGGCTACCCTAAACATGAGAAGGCAGACAAGCCCAATAAGCGCAACGGCCACACTAAAAAGACCGTCCGCAGTGACACAGGCGATCTTGAGATCTCCACCCCAAGAGACCGTGATGGTGACTTTGAACCTGCGTTAGTGCGTAAGCATCAAACCCGTATCAGTGGCCTTGATGATAAAATAATCATGTTTTATGCCAAGGGTCAAACCACCACTGAAATTGTCGAAACCATCAAAGACATCTACGACGTTGATATATCAAGCTCTCTTGTCTCAAGAGTCACGGATAAACTCTTAGATGACATCACCGCATGGCAGAACAGGCCACTGAGCAGCATCTATCCTATTGTCTATCTAGACTGCATCGTCGTGAAGATACGTCAAGACAAGCAGATCATCAACAAAGCCATTTACTTAGCCCTAGGCGTTAACCTTAACGGTAAAAAAGAGCTGCTTGGTATGTGGCTCTCAGAGAATGAAGGCGCTAAGTTCTGGCTAGGTGTTCTTACCGAGCTTCAAAACCGTGGCGTACAAGACATCTTAATCGCTTGTGTCGATGGTCTAAAGGGCTTCCCTGATGCCATTAACACCGTCTATCCAAAGGCACAGGTTCAGCTGTGTATCGTACACATGGTACGTTACTCCATGAAGTTTGTACCTTGGACAGATAAGAAGGCCGTAGCGGCTGATTTAAAGGCCATCTACGGTGCTGATACCCTTGAGATGGCAGAGGCCAATCTTGAGCACTTTGATGAGACTTGGGGCAAGGAGTATCCGCACGTGGTTAAGTCTTGGCGCAATAACTGGGAGGGCTTAACGGTGTTCTTTGAGTATCCGAAAGACATCAGAAAAGCGATTTATACCACCAATGCGATAGAATCACTGAACAGTGTGATTCGGACAGCGGTGAATAAGCGCAAGGTATTCCCATCTGATCAGGCAGCATTCAAAGTGGTGTACTTAGCCACCCAGCAGGCATCCAAAAAGTGGTCGATGCCAATCCGTAACTGGACGTCTGCTCTGAATCGTTTTATGATTATGTTTGATGACCGTATCAGTAAGCATTTAATCTAAATGGCAGTTACACAGAATCTGGGATGGTCTCACTTAATCAAAAGAAACCCTATTTAAATCGTCGTAATCAGCCTTTACAGCTTCCTTATCTCTTTCGGCTATATACCCATCATTATACAGTTTAAGAATAACCTGAGCCATTTCAGGGCTATTCTCACTAGCCTTTTTCAACGCAGAACCCCAAATTATCTTTTTACGTGTTTCATGTTTTTTAAGAGCAGCCTTCTCAGCATTTAAGATTCTCTGAGTAGCAGCTCTAGCTTTAGTCAATTCGTCCGCTTTTTTTTCAGCTTTTAGAAGGACAGCAAGCTTTTTGTTGTCTTCATCTGAACGCTCAAATTCACGTCCTAAAGCGATAATAAGCTTTTGGGTTTCATTGGGTGACTTGTAGCCTTTAAAGCGTGAAACAAGCGCAAACAGGTAGTCTTCATCAATATTTGCCATGTGTTTTTAATCCGTTTTTTAGTTTTCGATCATCCTAGCATACTATGATAATATTTGAGCAGCGAAAGGTTTTTAACCCTTATCGAGGAGATAAGGCACGCTTAGTAGTTTCTCATAATTCCCCTTCGGTACATTATGAGAAACTAGCGTGTTAAGGGGGAAAAGACCCCCTTAAAAACCCCCAACAGGCTAAACGCCTGCTAAAAACAAAAGAGCAAAAAAATGGCAATCGGTAGATTAAGTGTCTCGGTGGGAGTCAAAGGTAAAGGAGGCCCTCATGCCCAATATATTGCACGCGAGGGTAAATATGCTAAGTATAACGACGGCCTAGAAAAGTTGGAAGGAACAGGGTACGGAAACATGCCTAAATGGGCACAAACTGACCCCAATTTTTTCTGGAAAATGTCCGATGATAAAGAGCGAAAAAATGGTACATCTTATCGAGAGCATGTGATTGCTTTACCAAGAGAGCTAACAGCAGACCAACGCCATGAATTGATTAAAGAGTGGATTCATCAAGAAATTGGTGAAAAACATGCTTATCAATATGCCATACATAACCCTTTAGCTATGGACGGTTTAGAACAACCACATGCTCATATAATGTTCAGCGAGCGTTTAATTGACGGTATAGAGCGCGATCCAGACCAATACTTTAAGCGTTTTAATGCTAAAAACCCCGAGTGTGGCGGAGCTAAAAAAGCGAATACGCCTAAGCTCCTAGATGAACGAAAACTAGAATTGAAAGACCA
>JGI11800J13271_1000114_pt1 | contig 9551 bp, 12 predicted proteins | sample DeeseametaMP2633_FD_13271 | JGI IMG/M metagenome (IMG submission 13271)
AACGACTGCGGCGTCTTCAAGCCGATGAGGAGCTGTTGCTGGCGCTGCAGTTGGAGCAGTTCACCGGCCGGCTGTGGGAGCGGTTCTCCCGCGAACTGACCCGCTACGGCCTCGGTGTGCTGCGCGCCTGGATCCGCCACGGCACCATCTACGCGAAGGCCAAGACGCTGACCGGCTACGGTCTGGGCCGCATCGAGGGCTGGCCCGACGACCAGACCATCGACGACATCGCCACCGACACCGTGGTCGCCGCGCTGAACTACTTCCGCGACAAGGTGCTCAAGACCCACCGCTGGCAGTCTTCGGGTGGGGCGTCGCTGGGCACCTTCTTCATCGGCCAGTGCCTCTATCAATTCGCCAACATCTACCGCAGCGCACTGCGGGCCGAACTTGAACGGATTGAGCAGGCCACCACGCCGATGGACGAACTCCCCGAAGACGAGTTCGACGTCATCAAGGGCATCGAGGCGACCATCGTCACCAACGACACCGTGGCCGAAGCGATGGCCCTGCTGACCACCGACCGGGCGCGCCAAGCACTGTTCCTGCAGGAACACGGCTTCACCCAGCGCGAGATCGCCAACAAGCTGGGGCTGCGCGACGCGAAGAGCGTGGAAAACCTCCTCGGCCACCAACTCCGCCAACTCCGAAACCGAAAGAGGACGTCGTGACCACCATCAAGCACCTCACCGCACTGATCAACGCCAGCTCGTTGGGCACCCGCACCGCCCGAGTCGCACGCAGGTCGGTGACCGCCGCCGAAGGCGACGCCCTGGCACGCCGCGCCGCCGAGGCCGACCGAAACGATTCCGGGGAATTCAGGGATCGAGCCGACGAGCGCACTTATAGACCGGTATCCGGCTCAACACCGGGCCGGACAAACCGAAAGGACAAGACAATGGCCAAGGGCCATCACCGCAGCGCGACCACCGGTCGCTACGTCAAGGCGTCCACCGCGGCGCGCAACCCCAAGACCACGGTCACCGAACGGGGCGCCAACCGCAGCAGCGGAACCCATCACCGCAGTGCCATCACCGGCAAGTTCGTGAAGGGCTCCACGGCCGCACGTCACCCCAACACCACGGTCACCGAACGCGGTTGAACAGCAACCGGATTCGGCGGTGTCTCCTCGGCTCGACAGGCGGGCCGAGGGGACACCAGACCAATCCACTTCCGAAAGGCGAAATCCCATGATCCGTACCACCGTTGAAGCCCTCGGCGGCGCGCAAGCCATTCCCAGTGAGCTGATCCCGGTCCGCGAACTGCATCAGCGCCTGATCGATCAGGTGACCACCAGTGGCGGCAACGTCGTCCTGGCCGACACCGCCGGCAAGCCCGCCGCCGTTGTCATGTCCCTTCAGCGCTACGAGCAGCTGCTCGACGAGCTGAACACGCTGCGCCGCAGAACCGCCGACAACGCCTGATGGCGGGGGAGGGGCATCCTGTGCTGACCGACGACGACGTGCAAGCTCTCGACCGACGCGCACGCGAGGTGGGAGACGTCATCGGCTGGGATCTGCAGTTCGTCGTCGCCCCCAACGCGAAGTACGTCGGTCTGGTGGCCGGCGGCGGCGCTGAACACGCCGACGAGATCATCGTCCTCGGCCCCAGCCGGATCACCGATCTCGCCGTCCACGAGGCGAGGCGTTCGAGCCGGGAGCCGTCATCCCCGACGAATGACACATCGTCCCCGATGAAGCAGTGCAACACGCCCAGGTTGCCTGCTTCCATTCGGATGCATCTAGCTGCGAGTACAGTGAACGGGGTGCCGTTAGTGCGCCCAAAATCCGGTTGATGCCAGCACATTCCCCAGACTTTTCTGTCACCCCGCTTTGGCCTTGATGCCGGTAGACTTGCCGCACAATCGCAGTAGCACGACTGTGTCCACATCCGGTCGCTACCCTCGAAAACCTTCTCTCCCGCCCCGTTAGCGGGCTCACCGAACAACTGCGGACACAGCCAGTTCCGTAGGTTGTCCAGCCATCGAAATGTACTGCTGGACTGATCTTTTCATGGTTTCACCCATGAGAAGGCGCGTTATTTGCGCGTCGAAGCCGGGTCTTACCGGCTTTTTTTGTGCCCGGCCCCGGCCGGGCACTTTCTGTTGGTACACCTCGCAAGGAGGTCAATATGGTCGTCTCGGGCGCGTGGAATCTGATCTGGATTCTGCCTGTGCTGGTGATGGTCTACCAAGCGGTGTTCTGCCGGCGCGATGAGCCGTCAGAACGCATTGTGGCCATCCTCGGTGGGCTCGCCGGGATCGTGGGTGCCGCCGCGGCTGCGCTTCGCGAGTGGCTTCGGTAGCCCCCTGAAATGAGCGTCCTTTCCGCCGGGAGAAAGCTGCCGATGCCGCCGTAGCCTCGCCTCCTGTGCGCGGACGGCCCCGTCAGCGGCTTCACGCGCATACCACGCTGGCTTTCGCCTCGCAGTCGTCGAATCTCGATTTCGACGCGCGAGGCTTTTTCATGCCCAGACACGGCCAGGGGCCACTCCTGCGCGGTCACATAGGCCGTCACGTGGCGGACCAGCGACCAGTTGCGGGCGGCCTACTGCAGCACTCGACGGACCCATGTACCGATCGGGGCATCAAGGCAGCGACCGGACCCGGGCTCGCCCGACACCAGACGACGCCAGTGCTGCGCCGGATGTGGCTGGCAGCTGAGGACCGGCCAGCTCGACTGTGAGTCCTGGTCGAAAAGGACGTCGTCAGCCTGAATTGCTTCGATGAGCACCCACTGAGTGCTGATCTGGTTTCTCATGCCCGTGAACGGTAGTTCGACGCCGAATACTCTGCTGCACAGCTTTTTGGCGGCCTCGCGCGCTCCTGAGTGGGGCACGGGATTTTCAGACCCAACCGGGCCGCTTGCGGGCCGGGCGGGAGCCGTCTCGTGTCTTTTGCGCCAGGCCGGGGGAGCCAGGCCCCGCTCGAAGGCTAGCCGCGGCGCGACGGGTGGCGAGCGTCTGCGATCTGCTGCAGCTCGTCGAGGGACAGCAGGTAGTCCTCTCGGTGGAATCCGCGGTCGCGGCTGGCCTTGATGCGGCGGTGTTCGGCAACCATGCGCATGTAGGTGTCGAGCATGAGGGAGTGAGAGTTCCCCTCGTCGTTGCTCTTCCACTGTTCGTGCAGTTCAGCCCACCGGCCGTCGCTCATGAGGAACTCGACGTAGCGGGCCATGTGGTTTTCGAGGCCGTCGTTGCCGTCGAAGCCCCGGAATTCCAGCTCGTACTTGAGGTCCTCGTCGACTGCGGTCCCGTCCTTCTCCAGCCGCCGGATGCTGAAGGTGATGATCCGGAACATGTCGAGGATGTCCAGGACGCGGCCGCAGTCACGCTTGGACAGCTCGGGGCTGAACCCGGCGACTTCACGCCAGTACTCCCCGGTGTAGCCCGCCTCGATCACTCTCGCACGCCCCAGCTGATAACCGAGGTCTCCGTCCACGTCGTCGTTGTCCTCGGGCAGCACGCGCGCGAGGATGCGGTGCAGCAGGGAAAGCACCTGCCGGTCAGCAATCCGCATCGTCTCCGGCGCCGGCAGGTCACCGTGGTCTTCCTTGGACTCATAGCCAGGGACGAGCGCGGTCGTGAGCAGATCGCGGACGTACTCGCTGACGGTGACACCCTCGGCGTCAGCCATGTCCTTGAGTTCATCGCGGACCTGATCGTCGACTCGGATATTCAAGACGGCCATATCGCCCTCCTTAACGTAATTTGGTATGACGATTGATAATCAGTGTCACACAGCACTACATGTATGACAAGGCCGTCAGGGGGGGGCCGGTGTGGCCAAGAGCTGTCTCGTTTCTAAAGAAACGAGACAGCATCGGGGCCCCATCACCGTCACCATGTAGCCCCAGGTCACGCTGTCTCATTTCCTGTCTCACACCGCGTGTCTCAGATCCTCGATGTCAGGGAGCAATGAGACAGTAATGACGTGACGGCAATTCTCGGGTACGCGCGGGTTAGCACCTTGGGTCAGGATCTCGATGCGCAGCTCGCCGTGCTCGCTGACGAGGGTGTCAAACCCGGTCAAATGTTCACCGACAAGCTTTCCGGGGCGGTGAACACCAACCGGCCTGGACTTGCGGCCTTACTGCACTACGCCCGCGAGGGCGACACCATAGTTGTCACCGCCATCGATCGACTCGGCCGGTCCGTCTCTGAGATAACCCGTACCATGTCCGATCTTGGTGAGCGCCGAATTGTACTGCGCGCCTTACGTGAAGGTGTCGACACCGGGACACCAACAGGTCGTGCCGTGGCTACCATTATGGCGACCCTGGCCGAGCTCGAACTCGAACTTGGCCATGAGCGGCGTGCCGCCTCTCGTGACGCTCGGCGAGCGCGCCGCCTTCCGGCAACAAAACCAACCAAGCTGACTCTCGAACGCCAAGAACAGCTGCGCCGCTTCGCCCAGACGGGCGAACCCGTGCGGGAACTCGCTCAGGCGTTCGGGATCAGCCGGGCCACGGCCTACCGCTACCTGAAAACCCCGGCATGACGAAGAAGGGCGGCGCTGGAGTCCCAGCGCCGCCCTATGTAACCCCGAGAGGGGTCTGACTGTTGTTAGACCCGGACGTGGAAGATCGACCACATGCAATTCTTCAGAGTTGCATCCCCAGCCGGTCCGAGGCGAGGGAACCAGGCACGTGCCGCGCTAGCGGCTCCACTAGGTCCACCGAACATGAATCCCGCCACGACCGGGGCCGCAACGAATCCGAAGCCGCCCAAGCACGCGGCGAACTGCGCGGTGTCACCCCACACACCGGTCGGGGCAGGAACAACTTGGATCAGGGACGCTGGGAGGGGCGCTCCGATCGCTGGTTCGGCAGAGACAGGCGCCGCGGCAGCCCCCGCTCCAACACCAAGAGCCACGACGAGCGCGGCCACTTTCATGCGAATCATCTCAACTCTTTCTCTTCGGGGTGTCGACTGCGAATGCTGCCGACCTTATTAGAATGACACACCCTGTGATCATTCTCAAGCTCGTGAAACATTCTGTATCGATTGAGACCGTCCGCCTTTGCGGAACACTGCCGCTGATGTATGTTGACCCGCATGTTCAATCGAAATCGTCACTACGCTGACGATTAGGAGCTTGAGCATGCATATCGCGTAATAGAATGAATACGAGGCAGTCGCATCGCTGCGGGGGCAGACCTCTACGACGCCTTTCTCAGAATGGAGATGATCGGCGATGCCTGGAGCTCAGAAGCAGCAGGCCGGGGTGAAGAACGTGCAGGTGCGCGTAGACCTCGACTACTACAACCGGATAGCAGCTTTGGCAGAAGCCTGTGGACATGCCAATGTTCCTGAACTGATCAGGGAACTTCTTGATGAAGCACTCAAGGAGTCAGACGAAAGGATCTCTGAGCTGAAGGCCAAGGTGGACGCTGAGGCAAAGAGAGCAAAGGACGCCTTAGACCAGCTAGCGGCGACCGCCAAAGGCGGCTAAGGAAAGGCTCGCCTAGGCAACGGTGGGGGTGAGAATGGGCTCAGCAGTTCTCGCCGCGCGCAACATAAAGCGGGTAGGGCGTCACGACAGCGCTTCGACTGTCGATGCCTTCACGCTGGATCTGGACCTGCACATATTTCGGGTTGTAGCCGCACATGTATCCGCTGTTGGTCTCAGTCGGCCGTGCGATCACATCAAACTGGTAGATCACTTCAGTCCCCCAAATCAGTGGGGGGATCTCGACCCGACCACCACCCGACCCGTCAGGCAAAGTCTCCAACTCATCAGCATCTTCGCCCTTGTGCGAAGGGTCTGTCATGCGCATCGCCTGCTCGACTGCCATCGGCGGGGGTACCTGGATCGACACGAACAACTTGTTGGTCTTGTTATCGGGGTCCATCTTCTCTTCTCGCACCGACAGCCATATCTGGAAGGTCACACGCTGGTACACACTGGGGACGGTCGCTGCTTGAACCTCGGGCAGCGCCCCGTTCAGCGTCTGGCTTGTCGGAACCGGATTAGCACCATCACTCATGAGAAAGAGTCGAACATTGGTGTTGGGCAGAGCATTTGGTGCTTGTACTTCAGAGATGCGTGGCGGCAGCGGCGGCGGCGGTATCACAGGGCTGCCAGCGGGGGCTTCGGGCTGGGCCTCCTCGGCTTGCAAGTCGAACAGCTCGCGCGGAATAGCAGGAAAAGCTCCGGCTACAACGACCAACACGACAGTCGTCACCGCCACCGTAAGCGCTACCAACTTGAGCTGACCCCAGTGGAGCCTCAACCAGTTCCCCACGGCCCGCAGTGGTTGACGGCGTGGTCGAGGATCAGAGTCGTTGCTGTCGTCACCTTCCTCGATAGGGGTGATCGCCGGGGTCTTGTACGGCTCCACTACCGGCTGCGGCCGCGTCTGGAAGTCCTCCTCGCTAAGGTGATAGTCCTTGAGTGCCGCGATGATCCTTTCGAACGCGGTATCCCACCACGTTTGTCGTGGCTGGTTGTCGTCAAAATCCTGCCTGACCTGGGCGAGAGTTCTATTGAGGTGCTGGCGAGCGCGCCAGTGGACACGTTTGGCCGCCTGGGCACCCGCCGAGTTCAGTCGGTAGGCGACGGTTTCTGCAAGAACGCTTGCAGCGCCGGCCAAGTACCCGATTCCTCGCAAGTCGCGGGGCGTATCGGGAAGCTTCGCCGGATCTTCGAAGATCTCCGATGCACCCTGTATCAGATACAGCGCGGCACACGCACCCTGCCTACGACCCAGATCGTCATCGACATCTGCGTGAGCATTAGCCGTCTGCACCGCACGCCGCATTGCCTCACGAAGGGCGGGCTCCCGCAGGATCGCGTCGACATCCGTTCCCTTCGTGGCCGCGATGCGCAAAGCGTTGATGGCGTCGCGTCGCAACGCCTCGACCGCAGCGTCGTTGTCCCCCCGTGGTTGCACCGCGCCATCGTAGTAGCTCACGCCCAATATGGGCTGGTCAAACGCGCATCGCCGGTAACACCAGCAGCTGGTCGGCCGATAGTTCATACACACCAGCAAATCCACCGCCGCTCGCACGCCTAACGACAGAACGGGATGCCATGAGATCCGCCAACAAGCTGCGCTCCACAGCAATAGTGGCTGCAGTAGTTGCCGCCATGGGTGCGGCGGTCGGTACTGCATCACCGCCGCTAGCCGGGGCTGCGCCTAATCCCGGTGACCCCGTAGACATGATGATGCAGTGTCAAAATCAGTACCCCCGCGCAGACGGCTTCGCCGCTGGCCAGGCATATCTCGTCGCCCCACGAGACGCCTATTCCTGGCGTTGCCAACGCGTTTCTGAGTCGTCGACGGGGGGCCTAATAGCCGATCTGCCAGTGAACCCCAATGCCTACTGCGCACCTCTCCAAGCGCGACCGGCCTCAGACGGTCAAAACTGGATCTGCGAAATCTAGAAAGCACGCCTAATGCACAGTGGAAAGGACATCAGAAGAGACCGCAGTCTCCAGGTCCGCGTAGACGCTGAATGTGCCGAGCGCTTTGCAGCCCTCGCAGCGGCTCTTGATGTTTCGCAGGGCGATCTTCTGCGCCGCGCAGTTTACGATCTTCTCGCTAAAGCCGAGCAGCAGATCGCTCCGCTTATTGAGGAGACCGAAAGAAGAAGGCACCAAAGTGTCGAGGAGATCGAAACTCTTGCGTCCCGCCCAGAGAGGGGGTCGTCCGTCTAAATAACCGTCATTTTAGACACGCATGACCCGACGCGTCCCGAATTGCTCGGTGTTGCTTATAGGCGACATGACCCATGACCTGCGCGAACCCGGCTTTTTGAATGTGGCTGTGGCGGTGGCCCGATGTCCGGTAGCCGCGCTACGGTCGTCCCATGACGATGGGGTATCGGAGGCCTCACCGGACCGGGGTGGCCGTCGCGGCGACAGCACTGGTGCTCGCCGGTGGTGCGGCGGTGACCAGCGGCCTGGCGCTGGTGCGGCCTATCGCCCCCGCTCAGCACACGGTGAACGTCGTCGAGCCCCCGCCGGCCACTTACAGCAGCAGCGAGACGCAAGCCGCGAAGGCTTCCGCATGTGCTGCGTGGGATCGGGCCGCGCGGTGGACAGCGTTGGCGAGCAAGTCCAGCGCCGAGGCGTTAGAGCAAGAGCAGAGCTGGACGAGCCCCGAGAGTCTCGCCGCATTGGCCACGGAGAAACGTACTGGTGTGGCTGCGGTCTCGTATCTCCGTACGCAGCTGTCTGACGCCACACCAGCTTCAACAGCGATACCGCTGCACGAGTGGATGTCGGCCAACATCGACATGCTCCACGCGCTGAACATGCGGCATTGGGACGACGCCGATCGCCAACTAAAGCGCGGCAACGATCTGACAGATGTCCTCACCTCCGAGTGCGGGTTGCGCTGATGCCTGCTGCTCGGTCTGCGGGTTCGTATGGGCGGCTGATCGTCACACCGGACATGGAACCGCCCGACGCTTCGCACTGGGATGCCCAAGAGCAGGCCTACCGGGCGGGTGCGGCCGCGTGGAACGGCATCCACCAGAAGATCGTCGTCGACAACGCGGCGTTTCGCGATGCCGCCGATTCTCGGGGCTTCGACGCGGCGCATCGGGCGGGTGGGGTGTTGGCCGAGGAAGCCAAGACGATCGCCGAGTGGCACGACAAGGTGGCCAATAAGTGCGCCGATATCGCCACCGTGTTGCGTGACACGCGCGCCGGTCAGGAGCAGCTGATCCGCGAGGCGGATCCCAAAATCGCCGCCGCGAAGCTGCCCGGAGAGGCGGAAGCGCTCGTAGCTCAGTACCACGGTCTGGCCAGGTATCAGACTGAGGCAGGCGTCACGGCCGCGGTGGCCGCGCACACCTCGTTCAAGAAGAGCAGTGAAAGCGTCAGAGCCCTAGACCTTTTGACGAAGTGGGGCGATGCGCCCGCCGCACCTCCCGCGCAGCCCCTCGATAACCCATCGCCCGGTATCGAACAGGACGAAGATCCTCGCCGCTATACCGAGAAGCCGAAAGCCGGGGCAGACGCACCCGAGCCTGTGGCCGACGCGCCAACAGACAAAGCCGGTACTTCCGTCACGCAACCGGGGGCGTCCCCTGGCGTCGACGCGGGGACGGGTAAAGCAGGCGTTGGCGACGAGGGGCTCGCGGCGTCCGGGCCGCAGGTGACTCAGGCGACGCCGGGGATCACGTCTGCGCCGCGGCCGGCGGCGGCCTCGCCGCTCGGCGGCGGTGCGCCGTCGATGGGCGGGTTGGGCAGTGGTGGCGGTGGGATGGGTTCCGGTGGCGGGATTCCGAAGATGCCCGGCGGTCTGGGAAGCGGCGGTATGCCGGGGACGGGCTCTAATCCGCTGAGTAGCGGTCTGGGCCAAATGCCGGGGGCCGGAAGCGGACTGCCGAATGCTGGCGGGGTTCCGGGATCATCTTCGGCCGCTGGGTCCGTGTCGCCGTTGTCTGCGTTCAATCAGGGAGCGGCTGCGACGGCGGGCATGGGCGGCGGGATAACGCCTGCGCCGCCGCCGGCACCGGCGAGTCCGTCGCCGGCCCTGTCGGCCGGCGGGCATGGGGCACCGGCCGCGGCTGCCCCCGGCGGGGGCATCTCGCCGGCA
>JGI11800J13271_1000121_pt1 | contig 9346 bp, 10 predicted proteins | sample DeeseametaMP2633_FD_13271 | JGI IMG/M metagenome (IMG submission 13271)
CCGCGCCGCGGGCCTTCGGGGTGCCGCCGGTCTGCCGGCCCGGCTCGCCGGGGCCGGGGGTGTCGGCTGCGACCTCGCGGCCCCGGTCGACGAGCTCGCGGACGGCGGGCGCGACCTCCTCGGCGAACACCTGCAGCGCCCTGGCGTCGTCGGTGGCGAGGATGAACGTGCTGACCCCCTCGTCGAGGGCCAGCTGGGCCAGCTCCTCGGCCCAGTGCGCGGGAGGACCCTGCAGCTGACCGCGGGCGGTCTCGGAGAAGGAGCCGGCCACGTTGAGCAGGCGCCGTACCTGACGGGGATCGCGGCCCGCCTCGTGGGCGGCCTGGTCGATGACGGCGTTGCCCCGGGCGAGGTCCCCGGGCTGCAGGTAGAACAGCGAGGGCAGCCAGCCGTCCGCGCTGCGACCGATCATCCGCAGCATCCGGGGCTTGAGGGCCCCCACCCACAGGCCGATGTCGTGGCGCGGCGCGGGGCCGCGCTTGGCACCCACCACACGGTGGTGGGTGCCCTCCACCCGCACGCCTCCTCGCGCGTCCTCGTCCCAGACCTGGCGGAGGACGGCGATCGCCTCCTCGAGCGCGTCCACGCTCTCCCCCGGACTGAGCCGGGGCACCCCCATCCCGACGATCGCGTCCCAGAACGCGCCGGCGCCCAGGGCGAGCTCGACACGACCTCCCGAGAGCAGGTCGAGGGAGGCCGCGCTGCGGGCCAGGACGGCCGGCGGCCGCAGCGGCACGTTCGCGACGTTGGGCGAGAGCCGCACCGTCGAGGTACGCGCCGCCACGAAGGACAGCAGGGTCCAGGTGTCGAGGAAGCCCGGCTGGTAGGGGTGGTCCTGGAAGGTCACCAGGTCGAGCCCCAGCCGCTCGCACAGGACGGCGAGGGCCACGGTCTCGTCGGGATGGCGAGCGTCCGGGGTCAGGAACGAGCCGAACTCGAGGTCGTGCAGGTAGTCGGTCACGTGTGCCCCTCGGACTCAGAAGACGCTGTGACCGCTGACGGTCTCGGCAGCAGCCACGACGGGCTGCAGCACGTCCCAGTGCTCCAGGGCCACGCCGTCGGCGTCCATCTTCCAGATGTCGACCCCGGCGATCCCGAGGTCCTCGGGGTCGTCGTTGTAGAGGTTGAGGAAGTTGACGTGCGCCCACACCCAGTTGCCCACCGCGATGATCCGGTGGATCTCCACCCGAGCGAGCGGGTGGGCCTCGACGATGCCGGCGAACGCCTCGCCCAGCATCGCCCCACCGTCGGGCAGCAGGGGGTTGTGCTGCACGTAGTCCTCCGCCACCAGCGCGGCTGCGGCCTCGCGCGGCTGCTTGTCGTTGATGGCTCGCTGGTAGAAGGCGATCAGGTTGTCCTTGTTCCGCACGGCCTGGACGTCGTTGTCGTTCACGATCTCGATCATTGCGTTCACTCCTCTTGGTTGATGGGTCGATCTGTTGGTTGGGAAGGGGTCAAGCTCAGGCGAGGCCGCCGAGCTGCAGCCGCAGGGCGTCGAGCTCGGCGTCGGTCATGGTCTTGGAGGCCTGCAGCAGCGCGGCCGCGTCGGGCCCCACTGTCCGTCGGCTCGGTGCCGGCTGCTCCTCGGCCAGGTCGATGACCTGCGCGGCGGCCTCCGCCGCGCTGATCCCGTCGCCCTGGCGGGAGTTGAACTGCTCGGCGAAGCGCGCGAAGGACGCACCGTAGAGCTCGCGCTGCTCGGGGGTCATCGAGGCGAGGAGCCGCTCGAAGGCCGCCGCGGACTTCGCTGGGCCGCCGGTGAGCATGCTCCCGGGCGAGACGATGGTGACGTCGACGCCGAACTCCTTCAGCTCCGCGCGGTAGACGTCTGCGAACACCTCGGCGGCCGCCTTCGAGGCACCGGACGCGGCGTTGAACGGGAGCGGCACGGTCGCGGTGATCGTGCTGATCTGCACGACGCGGCCTCGCGCGGCGCGCAGCGCCGGCAGGAAGGCGTTGATGACCCGCAACGGCCCGAAGGTGTTCACCTCGAACTCGTGCCGTACGTCGTCGATCGCCAGCAGCTCGATCGGGCCCGGGGTGAGGATGCCGGCGTTGCTGATCAGCAGGTCGACACCCGCGACCTCCTCGCCCACACCCTTGGCCCACGCGCCGACGGCCGCGGAGTCGACGATGTCGACGACCTCCAGTCGTGCGGCACCACCCGAGGCGGCGTCGAGGTCGGCGACCTCCGTCGGCGCCAGGGCCGTCCCGAACACCCGGTAGCCGCGGGCGACCAGGCCCAGGGAGATCTCACGACCGAGCCCACTGCCCGCTCCGGTCACCACCGCTACGCGTTCCGTGCCACCACTCATGACCTCGTCCTTCCAAAGTACTTGCTTCGTGAAGCAAACACTACGCCTGGCCAAGTGCTTGATCAAGCAACTACATTGTGGTCATGCACACACCCCCGCCGGCCGATGCCAGACCGCTGTCCCCGGACGAGGAGCGGTTCATGCGCTCCCTCACCCGGCTGCTGGCGGTCCTGCCCCGCAGGCTCGATGCCGACCTCACCCGGAGCACCGGACTCTCGGCCACCGACTACTACGTGCTGGTCCACCTGTCCGAGGCACCTGAACGGCGCCTGCGGATGACGGACCTGGCCGCCGGCGCGGCCCTGTCGATGAGCGGCATCTCCCGCGTCATCGACCGACTGCAGAGGATCGGGCTGGTGGTGCGGGAGCGGTGCCCCGACGACGGACGGGGCTGGGACGCCGTCCTCACCGACGAGGGACTGCGACGACTGCGGGACGCCTGGGTCGTGCACCTCGCGAGCGCGCGCGCCCACATCTTCGACCACGTCGGCGAGCTCGACCTCGACACGGTCTCGGCGGCGTTCGAACGCATCACCGACTCCTAGGAGCCTCCCGGGTCCGGTTCACCGACCCGGGCCGGGGGCTTGCCCCGTCGCCAGTCGATGGTGACCGGACTCGAGCTGCGGTGCGGCCTGCAGCAGCCGGCCGTTCTCCCACAGCCGGTGCACCACGACCGCTGCCGTGACCGCGCCGAGGACTCCGAGCCCGAGGTCGCCGAGCGTGTCGGCGTAGGCGAACCGGCGCTCGGACGACCCGTTGATGAAGGCGAAGTACTCCCCGATCTCCCACGCGATCGCGCCGGTCGCACCCACTGCGAGAGCACGCTCCAGCACGGCCGCCAACGGCACGGTGCGGTGCATCGTCAACAAGACCACCGCTGCCGCGAGCAGACCGGTGTTCATGAAGTGCATCCAGTCGTCGAACCAGCCGATCGCGTCGTACAGGTCGAGCTGGTTGCCCAGGATGTCGGTGAAGCACGTGATGGTGACCAGGAAGTCGGCCAACCACGGGAACGACGCCCGCTCCTTCCACCACAGCATCCAGCAGACCGGCACCGTGAAGGCCAGCAGCGGGTACAACACCGCCCGCACCTCGGCACCCTTGTCACGCAGATGACTGGCATCGGGGAACAGCAGCGCGACCAGCAGCAGGACCACCAGGCCCGCCTTGGCCGTCAGGTCGGCCGACCGCACCACCGGCGGGAACGGGTGACGGATGATCGCCAGCTCGGTCATGCGCGCTCCTGTCGTGGGGCCGACCGACTCGGAGCCTGCCAACACATCAGGCCCGGGATTCTCGAGGAATCCCGGGCCTGATCTCGTAGCGGGGGGACTGCCCGGCAGTCAGCCCACCCTTGCGCTGCGAGCCGAAAAACCTCGCGTTCTGGCTTTGCACTGGCACTTGCCACCCCCTTAGGCCCGCTCATCAGACCATGGGCTGCTGTCGCGCCTGGGACTGCCCCGAGACTGGTTGACACCTGACCTCTGAGGTTTCTGCCTCAGGCGGAAGGATGTCCCCGTGGCTAAGCCCTATCCCCAGGAGTTCCGCGACGATGTCGTGGCCGTGGCCCGTCAGGGTCAGGCGTCGTTGAAGCAGATCGCCAAAGACTTCGGGATCTCCGAAGGTTCGTTGACGAACTGGATGAAGCAGGCCGACATAGAAGATGGTCGCCGTCCCGGCCTGAACGATGCCGACCGCGCCGAGCTGCGTGAGCTGAAGAAGCGCAACCGCCTGCTCGAGCAGGAGAACGAGGTCCTGCGCCGGGCCGCTGCCTACCTGTCCCAGGCGAACCTGCCGGGAAAATAGTCTTCCCGCTCGTCCGAGAGATGGCCGCGGCCGGCGCCCCTGACTCCAACAGGGTCAGGGTGCCGGTCGCGGTGGCGTTGCGGGTCCTGGGGTTGTCCAGGCAGGGCTACTACAAGTGGTTGACCGACCCGGTCTGCCAAAGGGACTGGGACGACGCCCACCTGCTCGACGTCATCCTCGAGGTCCACGAAGACGACGCCACATTGGGCTACCGGCTCATCACCGATGAGCTCGCCGACGAGCACGGCATCACCGTCGGTGAGAACCGCGTGCACCGGCTGTGCAAGTCCGCCGGGATCTACGCCAGCCACCACAAGAAGCGCAGCAAGGCCGGTACGACGGGCCCGCCACCTCACGACGACCTCCTCGCGGTCGTCGACGAGCACGGGGTGGTGCGTCACGAGTTCATCGCCGACGGCCCGAACAAGGTCTGGCTCTGGGACATCTCGGAACATCCCACGAGGGAAGGCAAGCTCTACATCTGCGCGATCAAGGACGTGTGGTCGAACAAGATCGTCGGCTACTCCATCGACACCCGGATGAAGTCGAGCCTGGCCAGGTCGGCGATGCGCAACGCGGTCGCGCTGCGCGAGCCTCAAGGCACGGTGTGTCACAGCGACCGCGGGGGCCAGTTCCGCGCCAAAGCCACTCAGAGGCTCCTGGCCGCTAACGGGCTGCGCGGGTCGATGGGACGCTCCTACGGCGCCGGCGACAACGCCAGCATGGAGTCCTTCTTCGCCCTGCTGCAGAAGAACGTCCTCAACACCCGACGCTGGGAAACCCGCGAGGAACTGCGCCTGGCGATGGTCACCTGGATCGAGACCAAGTACAACCGACGACGCCGCCAACGCCGTCTCGGGAAGCTCACCCCGGTCGAGTTTGAGATGATCTACGCGACCGCATCAGCGGCCTGATCGACCCACACCCCGCGTGTCAACCAAACCGGGGGCAGTCCCGTGCACCCGCTGAATCAGACTCCGGCTCACGATGCTGAGTCTAGGTCAGGTGGGGCAGCGTGAACGAGGTCGTCAAAGCGCTTGCGCGGATGCGGCCAGGGCTCCGGCCGAAGACGAAGCCCTTGCGTCGAGAGCCGAGTTCGAGCTCTACGTGAGAAGTGACTACAGGTCGTAGTACTGACTGACTGACCCATGCTGACCTGCGCAAACGTCGAGGTTGGCCGGCTGTTTGTACCGGATGTGTAACAGGCTACCGGGTTGCTCTGGGCGTCCCACGCTGAGAGGGAGCGCCTAGATTGATCTAGATTGATCTAGATGATCGCCGCTTTCTAGATTGGCTTCACGTCGCGACGAAGCCCGGTGGAGTCGCGGAGCTCAATGAGAGTCGTCCGTGCGCCGCGCGGTGACCCAGGTGAACTGCTGCTCGGAGCCGTCGGGAGTGTGGTGGATCCGCGTTTCGGCGTGGGTGAGGGTGAAGGCGGGCGCGAAGAGGGCGGCGAGGTCGTCGGCTGAGTGCCGGGCCGTCGGCAGGCCCGAGCAGGACGTGGGTCCGTCAGGGCCGAAGGTGGCCAGGACGAGCAAACCGCCGGGGGAGAGGGTGCGGGCGGCCAGGTCGACGTACGCCGATTGGTCGGCCGGAGCTGTGAGGAAGTGGAGTACGGCGCGGTCGTGCCAGGCGTCGTAGGTGCGCGCGGGCTTCCAGGAGAGGACGTCGCTGACGACGTAGGTGACCCGGCCCTCCGCGGAGCCGAGACGTTCGCGCGTCACTGCGACCGCCTGGTGGGAGATGTCGAGCACGGTGATGTCGTCGCGGCCGTCGGTCAGGAGCGCGTCGGGGAGCCTGGACGCGCCGGCCCCGATGTCGACCACCGAGCCGGGCTGTCGGCGTAGCAGCTCCACGGAGTGGGTGGGCGTCTCCTCGAACCACGACACTTTGTCGAGGTCGCGCGACGCGAAGACGGCATCCCAGTGATCAGCGCGCTCGTCGCTCATCGGAAGGCGCACCCGTTGCTGACGCCGAGTCGGCGGAAGATGACGGCGGCGGGGCAGAAGCCGGTGATGGACGACTGGAGCAGGTTGAGCCCGACGAAGGCGGTCAGCAGCAGCCACCACGGTGACACGAGGGCGACCAGCAGGGCGCTGAGCAGGGTCATGGTGCCGGCGAGGAGGAGTACGGCGCGGTCGAGGTTCATGCCTTGCCTCCGAAGAGGCGGCTGAAGAACCCGATGCCGGCCTCGCGGGGGTGGCCGGCGCATCGGTCGGCGCGCGGGACGCGGGAGAGGACCTGGTCGACATGCTCGCCGCAGCCGGCCCAGGTGGTCTTGCCGCACTTCTTGCAGCTGACTGCTCGGCACATGGTGGAACTCCTTCGTTTCGAGGTGATGGTGCGGGAGAGGTGAGGGTGGTGAGGCTGGGATGGGAGGTGTGGTCCGGACACCCGTGGGGACGGGCGCCCGGACCACGTGCCGCGGCGTAGGGGGGACACGCCGCGGCGGTCGAGGGGCGATCAGCCGTGCGAGAACGTGATGGTCGGCAACACACGTCGCAGCCAGGCCGGCGACCACCAGGCGGCTTTGCCGGTGAGGCGCAACATGACCGGCAGCAGCACGAGCCTCACGAGGAAGGCGTCGAGCAGCACGGCGACGCCGAGCACGATGCCCATCTCCTTCGGGGGAAGCGGGCCGGAGAGCGCGAAGGTGAAGAACACCGCGACCATGACCGCGCCGGCGGCGAAGATGACCCTTCCGGAGTGGGCCAGTGAGCCGACCATGGCGTCCTTCGGGTCGCCGGAGTGTTCGTAGTGCTCCTTGGCCGAGGCCAGCAGGAACACCGTGTAGTCCATCGCGATCGCGAAGATCATCGCGAAGAAGAACACCGGCGCCCACGCGTCGAGGAAGCCCTGGCTCTCGAAGCCGAAGAAGTCGGCGCCGAAACCTTCTTGGAAGACCAGACGGGCCACGCCGAAGGCGGCGGCGGTCGAGAGCAGGCTGGCCAGCGTGCCCAGCAGCGAGATCAGCGGCGCCTGGAGCGCGACGAGCAGCAGCAGGAAGCCGAGCACGAGAACGACCCCGATCACCAGCGGCGTGGAGTCGTCGAGCTGGGCCTTGAGGTCGAGGTTCTCCACCGCCGCGCCTCCGACGAGCGCGCCCTCGGGCAGGTCGGCGCGCAGCCGGTCGACGGTGTCGCTGAGGGCGGGGTCGGAGGGGTCGACGGTCGGGACGGCCTGGATGAGGACCAGCCCGCTGTCGTCGGCCGCCGGCATGGCCGGCATCGCCCCGGCAATGCCGGGGTCGGAGGCTAGCACGGTGCTCGCGGCGTCGGCGTCGGCGTCCTTCATCACGATCTGGAGCGTGCCGGGCGCACCTTCGCCGAAGGACTCCTGGACCAGGTCATAGCCAATGCGGGCGCTGGCGTCCTCGGGCAGGACCTTGATTGACGGCATGGCGGTCTTGAGGCCGATGATCGGGGCGGCGAGCGCGAGCAGCACGATGAGCGCGCTCAGGCCCCAGACGACCGGGTTCTTCCAGAGCCGCTCGCCCCACGCGGCGAACTTCGGGGAGCGGTGCTCTCCGGTCTTGACCCAGGGCAGGGACAGCTTGTTGATCTTGTGGTCGAGCTTGGACAGCACCAGCGGTAGCAGGGTGAGGGTGGCGGCCAGGACGAAGACGACCGAGAGCATGATCCCGCCGGCCATGGAGCGGAAGGACGGCGACGGCACGAGCATCACGGCCGAGAGCGAGATCAGGACGGTGGCGCCGGAGAGGAGCACGGCCTTGCCGGCGGTGTCCATGGTCTCGGCGACGGCCTGGCGGGCGGAGTTGCCGGAGCCCATGCGGGAGGCGCGGTAGCGGACGACGAGGAAGAGCGCGTAGTCGATGCCGAGCGCGAGGGCGAACATCATCGCGAAGTTCATCGCCCAGATGGAGACCGGGACGAGCTCGTTGATGAGGACCAGTGAGCCGGCGGAGGCGACGAGGCCGGCGAGGGTCAGGATCAGGGGGAGGCCGGCGGCGACGAGGGCGCCGAAGGCGAGCACGAGGATCGCCATGGTGACGGGCCAGGAGACCATCTCGGACTTCAGCATCGCTTCGAGGTTGGCCTCGTTGAAGTCCGACCACAGCAATGAGGAGCCGGTCGGGTTGACCTGGATGCCTTCGACCGAGAGGTCCTGGAGGTCTCTCTTGAGGTCGGTGGCGACACGGACCATCTCGTTGGTGTCGGCACCCGCGCCGGCGAGGATGATCGCGGTGCTGCCGTCCTGGCTGATGGTCGCGCCGGGCATCGGCGCGATCACCTCAGCGATGCGGGGCTCGGCCTCGAGCATCCGGGTCACCTGGGCGAGGACATCGGCGCCGGGGCCCTCGGTGACGGGGCCGTCGGTAGAGTGCACGACGACCTGGATCGCGGAGGAGGCGTTGCCGCCGAAGCTCTCCTGGGCGAGCTCGCGCGCGGCGACGGACTGCGAGCCGTCGGCCTGCCAGCCGGCGCCGGACAGGTTGTGCTCGACCTGGGGGGCGAAGGCGCCCAGCCCGATGATCAGTAGCAGCCAGACGGCGGTGACGAGCTTGGCGTGGCTGGTCACCCAGAGGCCGAGGCGGCCGAGGGGTCCGGGGCGGAAGCCGGGTGTGAAGTCGGGGGAGGCGCCCTTCGACGGGGCGGTGGTGGTGCTCATGGATGTTCCGTTCGGTGAGGGTGAGCGATGGGTGTGATCAGAGAAGGGCGGGGACCGCGCGGGCGGCGGTGTAGACGGCGACGCCGAGGACCAGGACGGCGAAGGCCGCCTGGAGGCGGTGGGTGCCGACACGGTCGGCGAGGCGGGCCCCTGCGACGGCTGCTGCCGCCGACGTTGCGGTGAGGACGGCGACGGACGTCCAGTCCGGCGTGGCGCCAGCACCGGCCCGGACTGCCAGCGCTGCGGCGCTGGTGATGGTGATGACCACCAGTGACGTGCCTGCGGCGTACTCCATCGGCAGCGCGAGGGCGAGCAGGAGGGCGGGGACGACGAGGAAGCCGCCGCCGACGCCCAGGAAGCCGGTCAGTGCCCCGACGACGGTGGCGGTCAGCAGCACCTTGAGGGCCCGGGGGCACTGGCAGGCGAACGTCGGGCTGAACGTGATGATCGGGTCGTCCAGGGTGGGCCGCGCGGCGTGCCGAGCGTCGTCTCCGCGACGGTGGCGTAGCTGGCGCCAGGCCAGCGTCCCGCCGACCAGCAGCATCAGGGCGGCGAAGGCGGCCAACAGGACCTCCTCGGAGACCCGATCGGACGCC
>JGI11800J13271_1000129_pt1 | contig 9233 bp, 9 predicted proteins | sample DeeseametaMP2633_FD_13271 | JGI IMG/M metagenome (IMG submission 13271)
CCCGCCGATGTGGTGCTGCAGGTGCAGCAGAGCGCGGGGCCGACCTCCGGGGTGGCCGACGTGCGACGACAGTTCGAGCTAATCGGCTTGGCCCGATCGCGCGGATTGCCGGTGGCAGCGCCGTTGTGGTGCAGTACTGACCTGCGTCATCTGGGCTCGCCCTTCTTGGTCACTTCCCTAGTCAAGGGGGTCGCATTGGACCCATTCCGGCGGGACGATGGGCCAGTGCTCGCCGAGCTGGCGTCCGACTCCGGACTTCGCAGCTCAATCGTCAACAATCTGGTTTCGCTTCACTCCATTGCCGCATCCGATCTGCCGGACTCGGCACGCCTGCCATTGGACACCAGCCCTGTTGTCCACGAGATCGACCGGTGGACCAATGTCATCGCTGCGTCGCGGTTCTCCAAGGATCCAGTGCTGTTGTACGCGGAACGGTGGCTGCGTCAGAACGAGCCTCGTGGTCAGCGCCGATCGCTTGTGCACGGTGACTATCGTCTGGGCAATTTCATCGTCGGAGATGGGGATGTTGTCGCCATTCTCGACTGGGAGTTCGCTGGCGAGGGTGATCCGCTCCTGGACGTTGGGATGTTGTCGTCGCCTACCGTGGTCGCCGGAGAGCGCTTCGATGGCCTGTGGCGTAAGGGTGAGTTCGCGCGGCTGTATGCCGAACGTGCCGGTGTGGAGATTTCGCCGGAAGCTCTGCGCTACTACATCGTTCTGGCCGCGTTCAAGGTGGCGGGTCTGTGGGTGAACTCAACCCGCACTGCCGGTCACGGTGCGATGAGTCTGGACATCCTGCGGGCCGGATTCAGTGTGCTGACCCTGCGGCGGACCCTGGCCCAGGTCCTGGGCCTGGTGCCGCAGGCACAACGTCCCGTATCACCTTCAGCGCGCACGGCGTCGGCCGCTCTCAAGCTCCGGGATGGTTCCCGGGACTCAGCGCTGTTCACGAGCATCGCGCGTGCGCTCCTGGAGCGGCCGCCGTTCGAGCAGGAGTTGGAGTTCTGGAGTCGCTACGCCACATGGGTGGGTTCGAGTGGTCAGGCTGCTCCCGTCGATCTGGCGCAGGTGGCCGCGCGTCTGCTCGACGCACCGCCAGACGACGCCACGGCTCGTGACCTGCTGGCCCAGGCGGCCGAGTTGCCGTTCGCCATGTGGCCATGACCACATGTGGCAGCACGGATCGTGACGCCGAGGTCGAGGCGCTCGGCCGAAACCCGCGTTCGCTGTGACGAGACCGCGAAGACGGGCTTGACCCTGACGCGGCGTTAACCCTGCACGCTGTGCCCATGAAGACCAACACGCCCGCGATCAAGATCGCCGGGCTCACCAAGTCCTACGGCGACCAACACGTCCTGAAGGGCCTCGATCTCGACGTCGTGCCGGGCTCGATCCTTGCGCTGCTCGGCTCCAACGGTGCCGGCAAGACCACTGCCGTCAAGATCCTCTCGACGCTTCTCAAGGCGGACGGCGGCACCGTGGAGGTCAACGGGTTCGACGTGGCCACCCAAGCCGCGGAGGTCCGCGCATCGATCAGCCTGACCGGGCAGTTCGCCGCGGTCGACGAGATCCTCACCGGCCACGAGAACCTCGTCCTCGTCGCCGAGCTGCGGAGGGTCGCGAACCCGCGCCAGGTCGCCGACGAGCTGCTCCTTCGGTTCGACCTCGCCGACGCCGCGGCCAAGGGGGTGGCGACGTACTCCGGCGGGATGCGCCGGCGACTCGACATCGCGATGAGCCTGATAGGCGACCCCCTGTGCGTGGGTGAGACACCTCCACTGAGTTCCTTCCCTTGCACGGGGTGAGAAGCGAGACGAGCAGCATGACGATGACGACGGCTGATGTGGCCACCGATGATGGGGTCATGGGACCTCGAGCTGATCGACCGAAGCGGCGCACGTTCACCGCCGAATACAAGGCGGGAATCCTGGCCGAGTACGACGCCGCTGATCGCGGCGGACGCGGGTGAGTATTTGAAGGCGTAGGGGCCACTCGATCGTGCCGTTCGGGGCCAGCGATATTGCCGGTGGGGGCCAGCGGCCGTGGCTCTTGGGGGCCACCAGCTCCCACCGGCGTTCTGCCTACTTACTCATGGTGGCATGTTCGCGCATGTTGTGGGTGCCGGTGTCGACCCAGATGGTGTTGTGCACGATGCGGTCCATGATCGCGTCGGCGTGGACTCCGGAGCCGAGTCGCTGGTGCCAGTCCTTCTTGGCGTACTGGCCCCAGAACACACCACCGGCGGACCCCAGTGAAGCGAATATTCACGGGGCGATCCTGCGGCGTGAGGGTCTCTACTCCTCCCACATCATCGAGTGGCGCAAGGCAGCGCAGGCCGGAGCTGCTGCGGGTCTGGGGCCGGCGGGCCGCAACCGCAGCGAGCGGCAGCGCGACAGGGAGGTCGAGCAACTACGGGCTAGGGCGGAGAAGGCCGAGGCCGAGCTCGCCAGGCCGAGGGCGGCGCTGGACCTGATGGGAAAAGCACACGCGCTCTTGGAGACGCTCCCCGAGAGCGCGGAGGCCCCGGCGCCGCAGAAGCGGTGATCGTGCCGCTGGTCGGCCAGCTCGCCGCCGTGACCAGCATCGCGGCCGCGTGCGCATTGAGCACCTGGTCGACCTGCAGCGCCGGGTCGAAGTCACGCAATCCGGCCAGCGACGACTTGCGCAGCGGGTAACCCAACGCGGACGACACGTCGACGATGACGCGCCGAACGGACTGCGACATCTCCACCTGGACCACGGTGCTGAACAAAGCTGCCCCCGCTGCAATACGTTGGGCCGAGCCCAGCACCTTGGCTTCGCCGGCGACGTTGATGCTGAACTCGCCCGGGCAGTACTCGCCCGCCACCGCGCCGATTCGTAGATCGCAGCCGCTGAGAGATCTCAGGACACCAAGGTGCCTCGTGGCGCTTAACTCGAAGGTGCGGTGCCCGGCGCCGTGGGTGCCCGCCGGACGGGTGATGTGGTCCACGATCACGGCGCCGTCGTCGTATGCGACCATGCGGCCTCCCGGGGAGCGAATGATGCACGCAAACCCCGCCCTGCGTGCGATGCGCGTCGCCTCACCGATGCCGCTCGAGCGCAGGTCGCGACTACTGAAGGCGACGGTCGGCCTCCGTGCCCGGTAGACAAGAGCCACGGACCGGAGATCTGAGGGAAGCGCACGCAGAAGGACAGCGGGTGCGAGCAGTTCCTGCGCGCTGTTCCAGGACCGGCCCGGTGGCGCTCCCACGACGACCAGGCCGGTGCCGCCTTCCCCGGTATCGCTCATTCCCGCCTCATCGATCTGCGACCGCGGCCCTCCGTCAGGATGGTGGCGCCAAGCTAGGGCCGCATGACGGCGGCGCTTGCCGAGGGGACCGCCTTGCAGTCGGTGAAACGCCCCCGGCTCGACATCGTGTCCCAGTCAGCCGAGGTACGGCGGCGTCTTCTTCATCTCCACGCGGGCGACGGTGCGGCGGTGCACGGCGTCGGGGCCGTCGACGATGCGCAGGACCCGGGCCCAGGCGTAGAAGTAGGCCAAGACCGTGTCGTCGGAGACGCCCATGCCGCCGAAGACCTCGATGGCGCGGTCGATGACCTTGGTGGCCATCGCGGGGGCGGAGACCTTGATGGCGGAGATCTCGCTGCGTGCGCCCTTGGCGCCGTACTGGTCGATCTTCCAAGCGGCGTTGTAGACGTGCAGCCTCGCCATGTCGATGTCGATGCGGGACTGGGCGATGCTGTCCTGGACGTTGGCGTAGTCGGAGAGGTGACGGCCGAACGCCTCTCTGGACTTGGCGCGGTCGACCATGAGTGCCAGGGCGCGTTCGGCCATGCCGATGGCGCGCATCGCGTGGTGGATGCGGCCGGGGCCGAGGCGGGCCTGGGAGATGAGGAACCCGTCGCCCTCATTGCCGAGCAGGTTGCTGGCCGGCACGCGGACGTCGCGGAAGGTGATCTCGCAGTGACCGTGCTGATCGTTGTAGCCGAAGATCGGCAGGTTCCGCTCGATGGTGACGCCGGGGGCGTCGCGCGGGACCAGGATCATCGACTGCTGCCTGTGGGTCTCCGCCTCCAGGTCGGACTTGCCCATGACGATGAAGACCTGGCAGCGCGCGTCGGCGACGCCGGTGATCCACCACTTGCGGCCGTTGATGACGTAGTCGTCTCCGTCGCGGGTGATGACGGTGGTGATGTTGGTGGCGTCGGAGGAGGCGACGTCGGGCTCGGTCATCGCGAACGCCGACCGGATCTCTCCGGCCAGCAGTGGGTCGAGCCACTGCTGACGTTGGTCGGAGGTGGCGAACAGTTCAAGGGTCTCCATGTTGCCGGTGTCGGGGGCCTGGCAGTTGATTGCTTCCGGTGCGATCACCGGGGACCAGCCGGAGATTTCCGCGACGGCGGCGTACTCGACGTTGGACAGGCCTGAGAGCTTCGGGAGGAAGAGGTTCCACAGTCCACGGCGACGGGCTTCGGCCTTGAGCTCTTCCATCACCGGGGGGTGGGCGTGGTCGCCGTGCTCTCGTAGGTATGCCGCCCACACCGGCTCGGCCGGAAAGATGTGGGACCGCATGAAGTCCCACATCTGCTCGCAGGTCTCTGCGGCCTTGGGGGAGAGGGCTAAGTCCATGGTGTCTCCTTGTGAGTGTGAGGCGGCGTCAGATGTGCTGGAGGCCGACCTGTGCCAGCTCGAGGATCTCGTCGTCGAGGTTGCCGAAGTCCTGCCCGCCCATCGCTCCAGCGGCAGCGCGCGCCTGCACGCCTTGGGCGATGACGGCGAACTTGAAGTGTGCGAAGGCTCGGTAGAAGCCCATGTCGCTCAGGTCGGCGCCCGACGCGGCGGCGTACCGCTCGAGCATGACGTCGCGTTCAGGAAAGCCGGGCAGGTGGGTGATGCCTGGGATCAGGCTGAGCTGGCTCTCGTCGGCGCTACGCCAGAAGAGCATCAGCAGCCCGACGTCAGTGAGGGGATCGCCCAGGGTGGACAGCTCCCAGTCGAGTACGGCGTTGATGCGTCTGGGGTCGCCGGCGTCGTACACGACGTTGTCGGTGCGGAAGTCGCCATGGGCGATCGTGCTGCGCTGTTGCGCGGGCACACTCCTTGCTAGCCGGCGAGCGAGCTCGTCGATCTCGGGGACGTCATGGCTGCGGCTGGCATTCCACTGGCCGGTCCAGCGGCGGACCTGGCGCTCCATGAAACCGGCGGGGCGGCCGTAGTCGCCGAGCCCTACGGCATCCTGGTCGACGGCGTGAAGCGCGGCGAGGGTGTCGACGAAGGCGAACGCCATCCGCTCTCGCTCAGCGGGTGTCGAGGCGTACCCCTCGGGGAGCTCGCCGCGGATGACGTGTCCCGGCACCTTCTCCATCACGTAGCACGGGACTCCTATCAGGGCGCCCTCATCATGGAGCATGACCCTGGCCACCGGGACCCCAGTCCTGGCCAGGCCTTGCTGCACGCGTGCCTCACGTCCCATGTCGTGCGCACTCGGCAACAACTCGCCCGTCGGAGGACGCCGCAGGATCAGTTCACCTGCTGCGCTGGTCAGGGTGAAGGTCAGGTTGGACTTGCCGCCACTGATCAGCTCAGCCCTGGCTTTGAGCCAGGCGTCGTCGCCCATCGCCTCGGCCACGGCCGGGCCGAGACGGTCCAAGCAGACGAGGTCGGCCGACTTCTGGGACATCAGGTTCTCCAAGGTGAAACTGCTGAACGATACCGAGTGATCGTACGACAACGTTCAGTCCACGTCTACTCGTGTTATCGTGTTCATTGTGCCTGAACAGCAAGTCGGCGCTGCCGTGCGCAGCGCGCGCGAGGCGAAGGGACTGAGTCTGCGTGCCGTTGCCGGCCTGCTGGACGTCAGTCCGGCCACGTTGAGCGGAATCGAGAACGACCGCACCCCGTTGACGGTCGAGCGTCTCCAGCGGATCGCCGAACTCGTCGACGTGCCGCCCTCCCGACTGCTGCGCGGCGAAATCACCGTGCCGCCTACTCCAGCTGGGATGCCGACCCCGGGTAAGGGAAGTTGGCGACGGTTCGATGACCTCCGTCTCGATCCCGTCGCGCAGGCCGCCACCCTGCTCTTTGTGCGGCAGGGCTTCCACGCCACGAGCATGCGTGAGATCGCCGCCCGTGCTGAGATGAGTGTCGCCGGGATCTACCACCACTACCCGAGCAAGGAGCGGATCTTGGTCGCGCTCCTCGACCTCACTATGGCCGAGATCAAGTGGCGGCTGCTTGCCGCCCGCGACGAGGGAACCACCGCTGAGGAGTCCTTTGCCCTAATGGTCGAGTCGCTCGCGCTCTTCCATGCGGTGCGCGGCGACCTTGCCTTCCTAGGGGCCAGCGAGATGCGTGGCCTCTCCGGCCCGGATCTGGTGCGGGTGACCGGCCTGCGAAATGAGGTGCAGCACCTTCTCGATGAACAAGCCGCGTTGGCGAGGCCAGGCGTCGAAGTGCGAATCCCCTGCCGCGCGATCGCCACCATGTGCACCTCGCTACCTTCGTGGTTCCGTCCCGGCGGGCCACTGTCCGCTGAACAGGTGGCGAAGGAGTACGCCGGTTTCGCTCTTGAGCTCGTGGCTCCGCATGGTGGCCGAGCGAAGTGAGTGATCCCCAGGGCTGCAGTCACTCCAGTCCCCAGGCACCCGGATTCGAGCGGCTGTCAGAAACTAGGCCCTGCACCTCCGGTCGGCGGAAACTCGGCACTTGACCAGCCGAATTTGCTCGAGCCTCGACCAGGCGCGCCGAGGCGTCGGTATCGTGTGGGAGACAAGCCACCGCCCGATCCCGGGCATCGGCGCAGGTCAGCGGGTGCTTCACCGAGGAAGTACGAGGCGCTTCCAGTAGTTGTTGCTGCTCGCGGTGCTCACGCCCAGACGAGAAGGTCAGGGGTTCGAATCCCCTCAGCTCCACCAGGACACGCTTACTCGAAACATTGGACAGAAAAAGGTCAGCGAGTACGGGTGTTCGGTCATGAGAAGGCGATCTGTCCGACGGGACGGGTCGCCTTTTTACCTGCTCCCGGATGCTGGGTGGCGCCCCGTGCTCCCATCCTGCGCCGAAGCGCGTAAGGCCCTGATGGGCTGCCACTGCTTCCGGAAACTCATCAAACGGCTTGCGGCGGAGGTCCTGAGTCACCCTCACCGATTCATCGTCGAGGAAGAAGCGCTCGAAGAACGTCTCGTTCAGGTGACGCCTGGTGGCGTCGGGCATGCGCTTGTAGAGGGTGTTCGGCTCCCGCAGCAGCTCGAGGCAGGACCGCAGTTTGGCTGCTCCACTGAGCAGATCCCGAGCTGTGCCGTTGAGGCTGTCGTTGATCCGGGCACGTTCGATCTGGATCTGGTTGCTTCGCTCCTGGATCTTCGACCTGTCGAGGAGCCCGTCTGCAGCCAGGTCGATGAGGCGCTCCTCGCGTCGGTCGAGCTTGGCTAGCTCCGCTGTCAGGTGCGAGTGCATCTCGTGAGTACTCGCCAGGTCCTCGTCGAGCGTCTCGGTCAGCTTGCCGTCGACCGTGTCGATAAAGTCCCGCGGTAACGGAAGCGTGTCGTAGTGCCGCTCAATGGCGTCCTCGACTTGTGCGACCGGCAGGTGCGGCAGATCGCAGAGCGCGTCCTGACGCGATCGACACAGGTAGTAGGCGTACTCGCGACCGTTGCGCCCCTTTGCTCGCGTGTAGATCAGACGGCTCAGCCGCCCCTTGGCGTCGCACCGCGCGCAGTAGAGCATGCCCTTGAGGTAGTGCTGGTGGACGCGGTCGCGGGCGCCACCGGTGGAGCGGGCGGCGAGAACATCCTGGACGCGGTCGAAGAGTTCCTGGCTGACAAGCGGTTGGTGGCGACCCTCCACGAGCTTGCCGTCAGCGCGCACCCAGCCCGCGTAGTACGGGTCGGAGAGCATGCGGTGGAGCTTGGACGTCGACACCGCTTGTTCAGGCCACCGTGCTGAGGCGCGCGTTGTCAGGCCGAGATCGGCCATGGTCGCTTCGAGTCGGCTTATCGAGTAGTCGCCGGTCGCGTACAGCTCAAAGGTCTTGGTGACGAGTTCGGCGCGCTGTTCGTCGACCGTGATGGTGTTGTACAGGCGCCCGTCGTGCTCGGCGCGTGTGTTGAGGTAGCCAAGCTTGGCGCGGGAGACGGTGCCGCCGTTGAGCGCCTTGTTCCGGAGCTTGGCCTTGATGTCCTCGCCGTTGCGGCGCGACTCCATCTCGTTGAAGATGTCGATGATGCCCTCCATGGCATCAGCGATGTAGCCCTCGCCAAAGTCCTCCTTGGCGGACAGCAGCTTGACCCCCTTCTCGGCCAAACGCCTCTTGGTGACGGCAGCGTCGGTGTAGTTGCGGAAGGCCCGGGACCGCATGTAGACGATGACGTGGGTGACCTCGGGGTGCTCGTCGAGGTGCGCGAGCAGCTGCTTGAAGACCGGACGCTTTTCGATGGACTGTGCCGAGGTGCCAGGCTCGACGAACTCTTGCTGCACGCTCGCGTTGACGCCTCTGGCGCGGCGCAAGCAAAAGTCGCGTTGCGTGGCAATCGAGTTCCCTTCCGGGTCGATGTCGATCGCCGTGTTGAGTTGGTCGGGGGTAGAGACGCGAAGGTAGATGACGGCAGTCCCCGGTCCGCTGCTGACGTCGGTGGCAGTGCGCTTGGTCATCTGCTCTCCTGAGCCTTCCTGGGTGGTGTCATCTGTGAGGCGTGGACAAGCGTGACGATCTGACGGGCGGCCTCGCGTGGGAGGTCGGGATACCTCGTTCGGAGATACGGCTCGATGCTCGGCAGGCCCGCCGCGGCGGGGTAGCCGGCCAGCGAGAAAAGATCACTGGCGGGGATCTGGAAGTAGTCCGCGATCCGGGTCAGCAGGGCTGCTTGCGGCGCGCCGACCTCGCCGCGCTCGAGGCGGAGAATTTGGGAAGCGTCCACGCCGACGTGCGGCGCGAGATCGCTGGCCGCCAGCTTGCTCGCTCGCCGAAGTCGGCGGATGTGTCTGCCCAACCGAATGGCTTGTTCCCGATTCACTAACGCGTCTCCCAATTGCGTTCCCATTTTATCAGGAAAAGGGTAAATTAGTTCATGAAGATTTAATGAAATGTCAATTCCGCAACGTTTGTCGAGCCAATAGTCAGAAGTCAGCAATTCGGCTCGTCGGGGTCGGCCTCCAGTCGCCAGCGCTCGGTCGCCTCGGTGGCATCCGTCATCGGAAGCCAGTCGGGGCGCGGGCGGCGTGGTGGTCGTTCGAGCTGTCCCTGTTCGTAACG
>JGI11800J13271_1000133_pt1 | contig 9188 bp, 11 predicted proteins | sample DeeseametaMP2633_FD_13271 | JGI IMG/M metagenome (IMG submission 13271)
CCTCCTCGACCAGCCCTTCGAGCTGGTCCAGAAAGAGTGGGTGCGCATAAATCGACCATCCATTCACGACAAGGGGCGCTTGGGCGGGCACGCTATCGCCGCTCATTCATCCTCGAGCGATAGCGGCGCATCGAGATCGACATCAACGTCTCCGACCAGTGCTGCAAGACGGTCATGCAAAGCCCCATCGAAAGCCCGAATGCGGTCCGGATGCGCCTTGATATCGGCCTCGACAAAATCGAGAAAGGCTCCGAGCACGGGATCTTCCTCGTCGCTGCGCACGGGCTCGATATAGACCCTGCCACTCGGCTCGGTGCAGTAACGAATCTGGTCGCCCTTGCCCAGCTTGAGCTGTTTGCGCACACCCGCCGGCACGGTCGTCTGATACCGATCCGTGAGTTTCGAGACATCTTGTGCGAGGGCTGTCATGGCAGTCTCCTGAAGAAAAGGGGCTTTGCTGCCCGCGATAGGTAATGCATTTGCATTGCCTTGTCAAGACAAGCCGCAGCATCTGCTGTCGCCGGGCAGGTCGATGAACCGTCCGGCGCAGGACCTAATTTCGCCCCGCCAGGAACTCCGCCAGCACCGGGCTAGCCGCACCTTTCGTGGAGCTGAGCAGCTCCGAGCCCGCAAGCGAGGCCTTCGACAGGCGTACGAGCCCACCAGTTTCCTCGATGCGGTAGCAGCGGCGCTTTTGCCGCCCACGCCTGTAGTGGGTCGCGGTGACAATCTGGCAGGTACTGCCATCGGTGAGCGTCACAGGGGTGGCGAGCTTGATCTTGTCGCCTTCCTCGTAGTCCGGGATCGCAGCCCAGTCCTGGCAGCGCTGGCGCCAGGCATGAGCATAGCTGTCTGGGTCTTTCAGCTCGGACAGCAGGGCCAATAGGCTCAGTGGCGCGCGGGATTCGACCGGTCCCGCGCTTTCCTCCATGTCCTTGTAGCCCCAGCAGCCGTCATCATATCGGGTAAGGAATACGGCGGCGAAAGTGATCGAGCCGTCAGGATCGGTGACATAGGTCGCGTCCTCGACAGGGGTGCCGTCGCGATTGGTAACCCTAGCCGCTGCATACCAGGTGGAGCCAACCTTGCAGGCCTTGACCAGTTCAGTTTTGCGCGTGTCGCCCTCAAAGGTGCAGAGCCGGGCAATTTCCGCTTTCTCATCCGCGTAGGATTTGACGCGGCCGTCGGTGTAGAACAGCCATCCCATCTCAGAGTCCTTTCTCTCATTGGGGAATTGTTGTCGCCAATGTCCCGTGTATGGACGCCCCCGGGGCTGCAAGCGATTTTTTGACTTTGGCAACAGCATTGCGGTCGAGTTCCTTCGTGTATCCGGCCTCTGGTTGCGACCTTCAATGCCGCGGGCCCTCATGGTGAGTTCGAGGAACAGGTCCAAAACGAGAGGCCGTAGTACAAGCTACTCGGGACATTACTGGTTTTCCCATTCCTGATCTCGTCGACGCTTTGCCATGACCTCCATTCAGAACCACCGCACCCCAGCCTGCCTTCGCGCTCAGGCGTTGGCAGGGGTCTCGTAGACGCCGCCATGAGCCATGATCGCCCAGGCCATCCGCGCCATCTTGTTTGCCAGCGCAACTGCAACCAGCATTTAAGGTTTGCGAGCCAACATACGGGCCAGCCACGACCCATCTGGCGCGCCGCCGCGTTTTTGCGCGGCTTGGATCGCGGACATTGCACCGATGATCAGCAAACGCCGCAGGTCGCGCTGACCCATTTTTGATATCTTGCCCAGCCTTGTTTTACCGCCCGTAGAATGCTGGCGTGGTGCCAGCCCGATCCAGGCTGCGAAGTCGCGCCCCTTGCTGAACATCTCTGGCGGTGCCGCCAGCACGGCAATCGATACCGCCGTCACCGGGCCGATCCCCGGCATGGTCATCAACCTGCGCGCCACATCGTCCTGTCGGGCAATCTGTCGAAGTTGCCGGGTCAGCGCGTCAATGCGCGCGCTTAGCCCGGCGATGAGATCGAAGAATATTTGGCAAAGGCCGGTGACTTCGGGCGGCAATCGTTCTCCATTCTCAGCCACAGCCTTTTCCAACCGAGGCAGATGCTGAGGGCCTTTCGGCGCGACAATCCCATGTTCAGCCAGATGCCCTCGCAATGCGTTGATCGCCTGGGTACGTTGCCCTGTCAAAAGATCGCGGGTCTTGAGTACCATCGACTGACCTTGTTGCTCGGTTGTCTTGGTCGTCACAAAGCGCATGGTCGGTCGGGACGCTGCTTCAGCGATGGCTTCGGCATCATTCGCATCGTTCTTTTGCCGCTTCACATAGGGTTTGACGTATTGCGGGGCGATGAGCCTGACATCGTGGCCAAGTCTGGAAAGCTCCCGGCTCCAGTGATGCGCACCCGCGCAAGCCTCCAAAGCGATGGTGCAAGGCTCAATCTGACCGAAAAACTCTAGCACCCGCCCTCGCGGCAACGCCTTGCTAAAGACCTTAGATCCATTTGCCGCCGCGCCATGCGCGTGAAACGAACTCTTGGCAATATCCAGCCCTACAATGCTAACCTTCTCCATGGACGCTTCCTCCTCGTAGCGAATTTCGACACCGCTACCTTGGCACAGCGATGCCGTGAGGGGGCGTCCACACCATCAAGAGGGCCGCCGGCCCGGCAGGGTATTGGCGATGCATGTTTGAGAAAGGGCGCGTTACGCCGCCCTCCGGTCATCGATTTCCATCAGCGCATCGAGCGGCACGCGGTAGGGCTGCATGGCGTCAAAATCCTCGCAATTGCCACAGTTCTGCACGATCGCAAAGGTGTCGCAGGCATCCTTGAGGATGACCCTGAAGGTGCCACCGAGGCCCGAGGGCACTTCGTAGGTCCCGCCGATGAGATAGTCCGAGGCCCGGCGCACGAAGACGCGGATGCTGTGGCCATCGGTGGCGAGCCGGATGGCCCCTCGCCCCCGGTCGATGAGCACCTGCACGTCATCCAGGATGTCGGTGTAAAACTGGCCGGTCAGATCGCGAAACGCCATGCGGCGCTGCGCCATCCAGTCGGTGTCCCGAAACGGGTTCATGCCGTCGGCGAAGGCGAAGGAGGGATCGGCCTGCTCGGTGGTAACGATACGGGTGGTCGTGCCATCGATGCCGTTTGAGCGCAGATGCACACCATTGCCGACGATGAGGATCAGGGCCGGCCTGTCCACGGGCCCGTTCCAGTTGGGCAGGAAGGTCTTGCAGGCACGCGCATGTGCGATTTGCGCCGCAACAGCGGAGGCAGAGAACTTGAGAATAGCCATGGGGATGTCTTTCTGTTCGGTTTGGAAGGGTCGACCCGCGCGGGCGGCATGGTCCACGCGCGGGTCGCGTGAGGACTCAGGCCGCTTGCGCGATGTCGCCGTCAGGCTCCGGGGTTTCCGCCGCGGGCTCCGCCTCATCACAGGCGACACCGGCTGTCTGCATCATGGGCGGGCACCAGGCGGCCACGGCAGCGCGCTGCGCGTCCGTGAGCGTGGCGAAGGGCTCGGCGAAGAGCTTGTCACAAAAGGCGACGATCTCCTTCTTGCTCGACGAGGCCAGCGTCACCGCCTCCTGGGCGAGACCCAGATCCTCGCCGAGGATCTTCAGGAGCCAAGCCTTCTTGAAGCGGTTGAAGAGCGCCGCATTCGGCGTCCAGTGGGAGCGGATGTCGGGCATGATCTCGATCTCGAACGCATGCATCAGGCTGTCGCGCTGGCGGTCCCGCGCGAAGCAGGACTGCGTGGTGCTGGCCGTGGCATAGGCCACGAGCTTGGCCTTTTCGCCTGCCTCCAGCGCGCGAAACGCCGCGAACTGATCGGCGGGCGCGCGGGTGTCATCGAGCCAGGAGAGGTCCAGCGCCTCATGCGCCGCCGCCACCTGCTCGAGCGAGGTTGCGTCGATCTCGTCCATCTTGGCATGGCTGCGGTATTCCTTGCGGGCATCGATCTTGATCGCCTGCGTGACACTCATGCCGCTGGCCAGAACGTCGCTCACCAGCTTGAAGAGCGTCAGATCGAGCGTAGCTTCCGGATGCAGCGCCATCGCGGCCCCAAGCGCCATGGCTCGCTCGGTCTTGAGGTCCTCAGCCAGTGAGGCCGGATAGGTGATTTCGCCGGCGTCTGGGGCCTCCTCCCCGGTCGGGCTAGCCAAGGAGCCGCGCGCGCCCTCCTTTTTGACGGTGTCTTCCGGGCGGACGAGGCCAACATGGAGGGTCACCTGCCCGCCCGACCAGGACGCGATTACCCCAGACCGCGCGAGGTCCTCGGCGCTGTAGGCCTCCTGCAGGTCGCGGGCTTCCTCTTCCAAGGCGTCCACGCGCTCGTAAAGCGCGTTGTAGGCACCGTCCTCGAGCCCCTCATCCTCCATCTCGAGCTGCAGTTTCTCAAGCTCGGCGGCGATCTCATCGATGCGTTTTTGCGCAGCCTCATCCGGTTCGATCGGGCCGGGATAGACGCGGCCGTAGTCGGCCATGGTCGCGTAATCATAGCGGACCATCGCATCGGCCCAGGCAAAGCCCAGCCTCATACGCGCCTCTTCGGCAGCGGCACCGAGCTTCTCGAGCAAGATGGTCTCGACCAGAGCGGCATCCTCGAGCACGGAATGCTCTTCCAGAAGGTCAGCGGCGACAGCGCCGCCGCGCGCCTCGTAGTCTTCGCGCACGAAAGCTCCGATATCGTCACTGACCTGCACGCCGCGGGATTTGAGCGCCTGGCGGACCGTATAGGCCTGCAGGTAGCTATCTTCCTTGGTGAGCGCCTCGAAGACTTCGCGCTGCACCTCCTGGCTCGGATGCTCCGCAAAGGCCTTCATCGTGTCGAGCGTGATGGTCTTAGCCCGGGCCGCAGCGCGAATGTCGGGGTGGATCAGACCGTAGCGCAACCGGCCTTTCACGGCCGCCACCGTGGTGCCGAAGGTCTTGGCGATCGTCTCGGGCGTCTGGCCGTCGACTTCCATCATCCGGGCGAAAGCCTCGAACTCGTCGATGGCGTTCATGGGGGCCTGGGTGATGTTCTCGGCGAGGGACAGCGCCGTCGTCACGTCGCAATCCTCGGGCACAAGGCGGCAGTCGACCTTGGTTTTCGCGGTGAACCCCTTCTCGCTCTTGTCCGCGACCAGCTCCTTCAGGGCTGCATGGCGCCGTCCACCGGCCAGCACGGCGTATTTGCCGTCGAACTTCTGGACGAGGAGCGGCTGCAGGAGGCCCAGCACAGCGATGCTGGCCTTCAGATGCGCGATGTTCTCGGGGTCATAGGTTTCCGGCGCGTTGCTGCGCACATTGGCGGCATGCGGGACGAGATCGCCGATAGCGACGGTGAGGGGGGCAAAACTTGTGGTCATGGGATATCCTTCCAGATGGGTTAGGTGTGGCCCGCGCCTCTACGCGCGGGACCAATCCCCGGCTTCGGGGATCACCACGAAAAAAGGCCCGCTTTGCCTTTTTTGGGGGCAGCGGGCCTTAGTCGTCTGAGATGTCACGGGGAGGCGTCCCCTGCCCTTCTACCAGTCGCGCGCCAGCATGACGGTCAGTACGCGCATTGTGGTCACGGGATTGCCCGGGGTCTCGGCCCCGTAGCGGAAATCCGAATCCGCTTCATAGAGATCGATTTTCCAGAACACGGTCTCGCCCCGGATCTCGACCGCTCCGAAATCATGCCATCCCTCGGGATCATTGTCCTGCTCAAAGGTGGTAAACTCACCGGTGGCTTTCACCGCCTCGGCCATAAAGCCGTCACCGGCCTCCATGAGCGAGCGGGTGACATGCATCCGGCCTTGGATGGGCTGCGCGGGCGGCACTCCAAGGCACGCGAGCTTGCGGAACGCGTCGTTCTGCGCGGCGATCACACTCGGATCCGGGCATTCTGTCTGGGGCTGTGCAGTGATGGTCATAGGGCTCTCCTTTGAGAAGTTGAAACACCCTTCCCAAAGCCTGCTTTTTCTTTTCTGCTTGGCGGAAGGACCGAAGCAGAAGGTGCCCTACCCGAACAGCCCCTTGGGTCTGTAATTCGGGTTAGGGATGGTTTCGATCCAGCCGCCTTGGTGCTTGATGCTCTCGAGCGCTGCCGAGAGCGGATAAGCACCCTCGGACGGGCTCCACCAATAGGCACCGCGCTTGAAGGTGATGATCTTGCGGCGGCCGTCTTCAAAGCAGGCCACCCGCAGCGCCTTGGGTTCCTTGCGTGACATGCGAGTCTCCGTTCTCCGTGTGGTCAGGCGGCCTCGGCACTGCGCCCTGCCCTGCCCACCTCCGATCTGGCGATCAGATAGTCGCAGGCGCGCTGCGCATCGGCGGCATGGCGGAAGATCGCACCCTTGTCCGACCGAAGAACGCGCAACCAGTTGTGGAGGTAGGCGGCATTCATCTCGAGCGTATGCGCCGTGAAGCCGAGCGTCTGACCCAGGAACACCGAGGTCAGTTCCGCGACGATCTCCTCGCGCGCATAGGACGTGTTGCCAAACTTCGAGAACCCGAAATCACGGTTCAGTCGATGTGGGGCTTTCGTGGCATGGGCCAGCTCATGGGCCCAGACCCCGTAGAAATTGCGCGGGTCCTGGAACCGCGTGATGGATGGCATATAGACCTTGTCCACGGGGGGCAAATAGTACGCCTCCGTGCCCGTGAAGACGGTTGTGATGTCGATGGCATCGAAAAACGCCTGCATGTGCGGGATCGGCTCGGACGGCGGATGCTCGGGTACGGGCTCCGGGTCAGGGTAGAAACTGTCGGGCAGGCCATCGATCTGGCAGGCATTGAACACGCGATAGGATTTCTGGAAGCGGAAGATGCGGGCTTCCTCGGAGCGATCATCGCCATCGCTGCGGTCGTCCTCGCCGCCCGCGTCTTTCCGGCTTTGGCCGTAATAGACGACGACAGAGGATTTCTCGCCCTTGCGGACCTTTGCGTCCAACGCATTGGCCTGAGGCAGAGTCATCCAGAAGGGAGAGCTGTGGCCCGCCATCACGGTCCGCATCGTCAGCAGGAAGTTGTTCACCCCCTGGTAGGGTTCGCCGCCCACGCGCAGGGGGCGTGAGCTGCCGCCTGCGGTCCAGGGCTTGCGCCACGGCAGGACGCCGCGCTCGATGATGCGGATGATTTCGTTTGTGATGACCTCGGAGGCATCGAATTTGGGCGTGCGGGATCGGGCCATGGCTGGCGTCCTTTCGAGTTTTGGTGAGAGGGAGTGGTGACTAGGTTGACCGACAGAGCCGCGGATCGTTGGTGATGCTCGCGCCGAGCTGTTCGGCCATGTCGATGTAGGTGGTCAGCGACACGGACCTGCCGGGACCCGAAGGTTCAGAGTCGTCCGATCCGTCCCGCGCCACCCGCGGCAGGTTCGCGAAGGCGATGACATCGGTGACGGGTCGGATATCGATGAACGGGGTCCCTTGTGCGACCGCGAGGGCGGCCAAGGGAAAGCGCTTGATCGGCGCGAAGGTCGACACGGTGGTCCAACCGAGATGGAGGAATGTCCCGCCCTCCCCGCAGATCACATGCGCGTTAGGCAACAGCGCCGCCTGCTTCAGATAACCGAGATCACGTAGGACGGTCTCGCGCTCGCGCCGTTGTGCCTGCCCCGTCTGGCCGGTTCGGCGTAGTTCCTTGTGTCGCCACCACGAGGCAGCGGTCGCGCGCAATACGCGCAAGACACCTGTTTGCATGAGAATGCCCTTCATCCGGAACGGCAGACCGGAATCCGGCCCGGACCCATCTGAGGGACCTCAAAGGCCCTCATCCGTCAGTCACAAAACCCGAAGAACACTTTCACTCTTTAGGGATCTGATGCCGAGGAGCGTTAAATGCAAAGCTCATGAGAACGTAGGATCCTCCACTTTCCGGCATCAGACCCCAATGAGGAACAGGATCAGGCCCGGACACCCTCTTTCGGGCATCCTCAGGCCTGACCTCCCCCGGCCCTCCTCTTCCTCTCAAACCCCATGATTTCCGCAGGTGGCTTGATTTTGTTCCTGTTATGTTCTATGTTGAAAGCCACGCTAAGAAGGGAGATCCCCGATGGAAAGCACCACTTACGCCCTGCCCGCGACGCCAAAGCAGATCGCCTATGCGCGCGCACTGGCCCTTCGCAACCAGACGCTTCTGCCGTGTGAGGTTCAGCAAGATCGGCGCTCCTTGAGCGCCTGGATCGACGCACAGGCCAAGCTGAAGCCGGGCACGCAGGACAGCCGCCCGACATCAAAGCAGGTCGCCTTTGCCGAGCGCCTCGCCCGCATCAAGCGCCGCGCCGTGCCGGACGAATGCTTCCGCGACAAGGAGCTGATGTCGAAGTGGATCGATGGGAACAAGTGAAGCTGGGTAGACCCCGCGCTGATCGAGATTACTTCGGCCGATCGACAACGGATGCCCCGCCCGACTTGGCAAGCGCGATCAGGCTGGACTGGATTTTGGATGTGAAGACGGAACTGAACGTGCCGATGGGCGTGCGGTCCTCCCAGACAAAGGACCGCTCCAGAACATCGGTGTTGATCTCGTCCAGCATGACCCATTTGCGGACATGGGTTTATGACCCCACGCGCTGCGACTCGATCTGTGGCACCTCGATGATCAGCACGATGTTGACGAGCGTTGCCGCAACAAGCAGCCGGAGCGGGGTTCTGGTACACCCCATTAACTCCTAGCCTACGGCGACCCCGAACAGCGCACCGACCCCGGCTGTCGCCGCCATTGCAAGCGCTCCCCATAGCGTGACCCGCGTGGCCCCACGGACGACGCCTGCGCCGCCGGCCGAAGCGCCCAATCCGCCAAGAACCGCAAGGCCAAGGATCGTCGATCCCGCCACCAGGGGAGCGATCTGCGCCTCCGAGACCAGCAGCACGACGATCAGGGGCAGCACCGCCCCAACGGCGAAGGTCAGTGCGGACACCAGAGCCGCCTGGACAGGGCGGGCGGTAACGGTTTCCGAAATGCCGAGCTCGTCGCGCGCATGCGATCCGAGCGCGTCACGTTCAGTCAGTTGCACGGCAACCTTTTCCGCCAGGTCGCGGTCCAGCCCCCTTTCAACATAAATCCGGGTTAGTTCCTCGAGCTCGGCCTCGGGCGTTTCCTCGAGTTCACGGCTCTCTCGGGCGAGGTCCGCCTGTTCGGCGTCAGTTTGCGAGCTGACCGAGACATACTCCCCCGCCGCCATCGACATCGCGCCAGCCATAAGCCCGGCCAGCCCGGCGATCATGACCTCGGGCTTGCCGGACCCG
>JGI11800J13271_1000140_pt1 | contig 9039 bp, 10 predicted proteins | sample DeeseametaMP2633_FD_13271 | JGI IMG/M metagenome (IMG submission 13271)
GCCTGATCCCCAATCCAAAGAATGGCGGCTGGGCTTGGAACTCCACGCCCGGCGAGCCGTTTTCCTTGAAACCCCAAGGGAGCTTGGAAACGCAAGGAGAAACGGCAATGGCTGACATTGGCTATTATCTTATTGAGGAAAATGGAGGCTGGCGCTACGTGATCGACAGCGAGCGTTCGGCTGCGTTTAGCTCGCGTCAGGAAGCGGAAGATGCCGCGCGTTCAGCTGCAATGAGACGGTCCGAGCGCGAGGATCAGCTGGAAGAGGGACTGGAAGACACGTTTCCGGCCAGCGATCCGGTATCCGTGACACGTCCGCGGTAGTGTTCAGGCGAGGCTCGGGTCTCAACGATCTCCAATCTGCCTGACAACTGGCCAGGAAACGGATTGGCGACCCCGGCAGGATTCGAACCTGCGACCATCGGCTTAGAAGGCCGGTGCTCTATCCAGCTGAGCTACGGGGCCGTGCATGAGACGTCTTGGCCGCGCCTGACGGTGCGGTCAAGCGCATTCCTGACTCAATGCGTCCAAGGATATTTGCGGTCGAACTTGAAATTGTCGGAATAGGAGATCACGCGCCGTTTGCTGTTTTTCGGTTCGTCGAGCCGATAGGCAATCCCGTGTTTCTCGGCATAGGCAATCGCCTCGTCCCGAGTCTCGAATTTCAGCCGGATCTGAGCCAGCGGATCCGCCGAGGACGTATATCCCATCAGAGGTTCGACGGTGCGCGGCGTGTCGCGATCGAACTCCAGTATCCATAGGCCGGTCTTGGCTTTGCCGGATTGCATCGCTGTCTTCGAAGGGCTGTAGATGCGGGCGGTCACGAGCGGCCTCTCTTCTCAATACTTCTCACTCATGCCCGGGCTGGTCGGAGCGGCAGGATTCGAACCTGCGACCCTCTGGTCCCAAACCAGATGCGCTACCAGGCTGCGCTACGCTCCGAATTCAGACCACGAGCAATCGCGGACCCGACCCGCATACAACGGCTCGGTAGTCTCGGCAACTCTCTATCCGGCTTCACCCGAAATTATCGGATGGACGACACGGTCGCCGGGTTGCAATCCCAGCTTTCCGGTCAGGCCGGCATTGATCTCGAGCACGTATAGGACCGATCCCTGCGACGGAACGGACGCGGTGGAGAACGGTGTCGTATCGAGCGCGATGCTCTCCACCTCTCCATCACCACGGATGAACAGCATGTCGAGCGGCCGCGGCGTGTTCTGCATCCAGAAGGCGACGGGCCGGCTTTTCTCGAAGACGAAAAGCATCGCCCGGTCATCGGGAAACTCGGTGCGGAACATCAGCCCGCGCGACCGTTCTGAGGGATCGTCGGCGACTTCGATATCGAATGCCGCGATGATTTCGCCGTCGCGCTCGATTGTCAGCGGCGTCTCGTCGACGGGCAGAAGAATGGGCGCATTGGCGGAAGCCTCCTGCGCGTGCGCCATGCCCGCAATCGACATCGAAGCCACGGATGCGCCCAAAAACAAGGCGAGTAAGATATGAATGAGATTTTTCATCGGTCCGGTCCGTTCAACCGGCGGAAGTCATCAGTGCGATGATGGCAATTGTGTGCCGAGGTCGGGATAAATCTCGGCGGCCATGAGGCCCTTGTCCCCGTCGCCGAACCTTACGATCACGACCTGCCCCGCACGCAGTTCCGTGAGCCCGAAGCGGCGCAACGTTTCCATGTGAACGAAGATGTCCTCGGTCCCCTCGCCCCGCGTCACGAAGCCGAAGCCCTTGGTGCGATTGAACCATTTGACGATCACGCGCTCCAGGCCGCTTGTCGGCGTGACCTGCACATGGGTCTTCTGCTCGGTTTCACCCGGATGGACGGCCGTTGAATTGTCCATCGACACGACATGGAAGGCTTGAAGGCCGCGATCGCCCTGCTTCGCCTGACAAACGATACGCGCGCCTTCGAGCGCTGTCTGGTAACCGTCGCGGCGCAGACAGGTGACATGCAGCATCACATCGCCGAGAGACGCCTCGTCAGGCACCACGAAGCCGAAACCCTTGGCCACGTCGAACCATTTTATCGTTCCGGAAACCTCGACAACCTCGGGGCTTTCGGACCGTGCGCCGGTCCGTCCCAGGCTCGCTGCCGTTGATGCCTTGTCCCCCATGAGTCGTGCTTGTGTCCCGATATAACGACTGTGATTCTCTGGGGAAGGATACCATCGCACAATCGAAACACCACAAGGCAGAAAGTCGGTTTTGCACATATCCTTGCAATTTTAGACCCGCAGCCCTGGAACAACCTTGCAAAACCTCTTGCCCAGCCGGCGCGAACCTTTAGAAAAACAGCCAAAGAAGGAGTTTCCGATGCGGTATCTGCACACCATGGTCAGGGTTCGTGACATAGACCAGTCGCTCGATTTCTATTGCAACAAGCTCGGCCTGGTCGAGGTCCGGCGGATCGAGAACGAAGGCGGACGATTCACGCTGATTTTTCTCGCCGCTCCGGACGACAAGGACCTGGCGGAAGCCGGCGGCGCGCCGATGGTCGAACTCACCTATAATTGGGATCCGGAGGACTATCAGGGCGGCCGCAATTTTGGTCACCTGGCCTATGCCGTCGACAATATATACGAGACCTGCCAGCGGCTGGCGGATGGCGGCGTCACGATCAACCGGCCCCCGCGCGACGGTCACATGGCGTTCGTGCGGTCTCCGGACGGCATTTCCATCGAGCTGCTGCAGAAAGGCGAGGCTTTGCCGAAGGCCGAACCCTGGGCGTCCATGGAGAATACCGGTTCGTGGTGACAGCGGCTACGTCATAGACCGACGAACCATCTTTTGGCCCGATTTCAAGACTAGCCGGGCGTGGGGATGCTTTGGGCATTTGTGGAATCACGCGGTTTGCTGGTAACTTTCCGTTCACCGCGATGATGGCTTAAGATGCCCGACAGCGAGATATTGGGGACTAGGCGGGGAAATTGACCGGAAACGACGTTGAAAGCCGTTCAGGCAGACATATGCGGTGGCTGGTCATGCTTGTCGCCGCTACGAGCCTCAGCGGCTGCATGGCGTCGGCGCTCGATACCTCGGCCATTCAGGTTCCCGATGCCGGCCAGACCTTCGCCTATGCCGATGAGGATGTCGGCGCCGCCCCTCGCCCGCCCGAATATCTGATCACCGGCTCTACCGATCTCGAAACGCAGGCCGTCCCGATTACGCCGCCCGGTACACCGGATGTCGCCGCGGACGGCCCCGATGCTGTCGCTGTCTTGCAAAATGCGCCGGAAAACCAGGCTGCTGGCGTCGATTCGACGGGCGGCCAGCAGATGAACGTCGTCGATCCGGCAACCGCCCGCATCTATTCTGCGGCCGGCCAGCCGGGCGCCCCCTCACCGCGTCCGCCAGTTTCCGGTCTGGCGAAGCGCACGGGAAGCCTGTTGGCGCTCTTTTCGAACAACCGCTCGGCGAACGCCAAGGCGCTTGTCCCGCCGGCGCCACTCGCAGGCAATGATACCAGGGCCGAGTTGTGGAGTTCGCCTTCCGGCGACAATGTCGAGGCCAGACGCCCGGTTATAGCCTCCGCCGGCGCTTCAAGCTTGCCCGGCGTCGACCGCGACCGGGCGCTCGGACTGACGTCGGAAACGGCCGAAGAGGACGACATGGAGGGCGGTCCGATCCGCCTCGCCTCCGCCGCCGGACTTGCGCGTCTCGCTCCAAACGGTTTGAAGACGCAGACCGAAAGCGTGGATGTCGCGTGCCTCAAACCGGCGCTGGTCCGCGTCCTGAAGAAGGTCGAGCAACATTACGGGCGCGACGTGATCATCACGTCCGGCTACCGCAGCCCCACGAGAAACAAGAAGGCAAGCGGTTCGTCCAATTCGCTGCACATGTATTGTTCCGCGGCGGATATTCAGATCCAGGGTGTGACGAAAACGCAGCTTGCGGAGTATCTGCGTTCGATGCCCGGACGAGGCGGCGTCGGCACCTATTGCCATACGGCATCGGTGCATATCGATATCGGCCCGCAACGTGACTGGAACTGGCGCTGCAGGCGCAAGAAATAACACCTTTCTCTCGCGGAATGTCAGCGTCGGACCGAACATTTTTGCAGTTCGGCATAGCGTAATCGGCGTTTCGCAAAGCGCCTTTGACGAACCTGGCGGCGACCTTGAAAAAAATCCGAAAAAGACCCCGCAAACGGGCTTGCAGATCACCGCGAATGTTTTTATAGACGCCGGACCTTGATGCGCGCCCTTCGTCTATCGGTTAGGACGCCAGATTTTCATTCTGGAAAGAGGGGTTCGACTCCCCTAGGGCGTGCCAAGGTTTTAAATCACTTCACCACTTTGATGATCGTGCGGGACTTCTCGCCGGCTTGGCGTGTACGCGATCTGTATTCCCGATCGGCATCCCGGCTATCTTCCTGCATGGAAAGTGGCTCCGCGACATCAGGCAGCAAGCGGGACGCCCTTGTCTTGGCTTCAAACCAGTACAGGCATCGCGCACTGCCTCCGAACTGGCAAGGTTCACTAACGTAACCGACATCGACGACCGACTGCGAAATAAGCGGCAACAAGACGGTCTCGAGCAGAGCGGCTTTGCCGCAATGTCGGCACGAAAACGCATACTGAATTCTGGCGGGTCGCATACCACCCCTGCCCCCTGCCTATGCAGTAAATGCAATTCCTAGAGTTTACAACACGTCCAAATTCTCGCCATAAATGACGAAATTTCAATACATTTATCCGATATATCAATAAAATATTTGAGATGGAATATAATTCAAATTCTGGAATGACTTAGAAAATCCGAATATCCAGTATGAAAAAATAGTACGACTTGGATAGACTCGACAGTCGGTCAAAACGAAATGGCTGACGACTTCCTCCACGCGAAGAAGCCTGTTGACCGCCAACAGATTATCTGGTCCGCAATCCAAAGCAAAGCGCCGCTGGAAAAACATCCATGTCACGCGGCAACCGGGCAAAGGGGTTTGGCTGCACCTGCGGATATTGTGATAACAGCACATCGACAACGAAAGTGGAGGAGAAGTTGGGCCGCGATCCGGTGCTGCTGCATGAACCAATCGATCTGGTGATCTTCGATTGCGATGGTGTGCTCATCGACAGCGAGGTTATCAGCGCACGCATTCTGATCGCCCAACTGGGACGTGTCGGGGTGCATGTGGATTTTCCCTATTTTCAGAAGCATTTCCTCGGCCGCTCATGGACCAAGGTCGCCGCCGAGGTACGCATATCTTATGGGCTCGACCTCGATTCCGATTTCGAGGAGCAATACCGGAGCGATTTGCTGCGAGCGTTCGAGACGGAATTGCAGGCCGTCCATGGCGTGGAAACGGTGATAGACCGGCTCAATGTCGTCTCCTGCGTTGCCACCAGTTCGAGCCCGAGACGCGTTCGCCGCTCGCTTGAGCTTTCCGGCCTTTCCCGATTCTTTGGCGACCGTATTTTCACCGCCTCACAAGTAAGAAACGGCAAGCCGGCGCCGGATCTCTTTCTATATGTCGCGAAGGCCATGGGCGTGAAGCCAACGCGTTGCCTGGTCATTGAGGATTCCGTGCCGGGCGTGGTCGCCGCCCAGAAAGCGGGCATGCCAGTCTGGCGATTCGCCGGTGGCAGTCACCTGCGCGGCCTCCCCCCGGCAGACCTCGATCAGGGCGGCGGGCTGACTGTTTTTGACAAATGGACGCAATTCTTTGAAATGGCGCCTCATCTGGAAAAACGGGACAAAGCGGCGGAAACGCATCATGGCTAGCAGGATCGAAAACGAAAGCAGCCGTCTGGACGATGCAGCACGCGCGGGCTGGCTTTATTACGTCGCCGGAAACACGCAGGACGAAATCGCCCGCAAGCTCGGCGTATCACGCCAGTCGGCGCAGCGTCTTGTATCGCTTGCCGTCAGCGAAAGGCTGATCAAGGTGCGTCTCGACCATCCGATCGCGCATTGCATGGAGTTGAGCGCGCGGCTGACCGATACATTCGGCCTCAAGAACTGCGAGGTGGTTCCGAGCGATTCGGACACACCGTCGTCCATCGTCGGTATCGCACAGGCCGGCGCGGCGGAAATGGAACGTCACCTCAAATCGCCACATCCGAAAATCATCGCGATCGGCACCGGACGAGCGCTTCGGGCCTGCGTCGAACAGCTGCCGCCGATGGATTGCCCCCAGCACTCTATCGTTTCATTGCTCGGAAACATGATGTCGGACGGCTCTGCTACCGCTTACAACGTCGTTATTCGCGTCGCTGAGCGGGCGAATGCCAAGCACTATCCGATGCCTCTTCCCGTCTATGCGCGTTCAGTGGAAGAAAAGCACATCCTCCACAACCAGGAACCGGTACACAACATCCTCGAGCTTGCACGCCAGGCCGACGTCACCTTCGTCGGCGTCGGTAATATGGACATGAACGCCCCTCTCCTGGTCGATGGATTCCTGACCCGCGATGATATCCGCGCCTTCAATCGCGTCGGGGCGGTTGGCGAAATCACCAGTTGGGTCTATGACGCCGACGGCAATGTTATTAGAGGGCTGGTAAACGATCGGGTGAACAGTGCACCGCTCGCGGTCGCTTCACCGAATCCCATTTACGGGATCGCGGCGGGCGAAGCCAAGGTCGAGGCCATCCGTGGCGCGATGACCGGCAAGTTGATCAACTGCCTTATAACCAACGAGCACACAGCAGAGCTTCTGCTCAAGCGTTGAGCAAGAGCTTTATCTCATAACTATCTGATTCAATTTACTAAAACGTCGACGTCGGTTGTGGATGCGAGATTCTGCGCCATCTCCCGCTTGACTTGAGCGCGATCCGATGTGAGTATTTGCCCGCATTCATAGCAAATGCCCATTTCGGGCATCGGGAGGAAAATCATGAAAATGCTTACCCGCGCCTTGCTGGGCGCGTCCGCGCTGTCGCTTTTCGTTTCCGGCGTTTCCGCCGAGACACTGACGATCGCCACAGTCAACAATGGCGACATGATCCGCATGCAGGGCCTGACCGACGACTTCACCGAGAAGACCGGCCACACGGTCGAATGGGTCACGCTTGAGGAAAACGTTCTTCGCCAGCGTGTCACGACCGACATCACCACCAAGGGCGGTGCTTTCGACATCATGACCATCGGCATGTACGAGACACCGATCTGGGGCAAGCAGGGGTGGCTGGTTCCGCTCGACGGTCTGTCCGCCGATTACGACGTCGATGATCTCCTGCCCGCGATGCGCAGCGGCCTGTCCGCCGATGGCACGCTCTACGCCGCCCCGTTCTACGGCGAGAGCTCCATGATCATGTACCGCACAGACCTCATGGAAAAAGCCGGCATGGAAATGCCTGAGGCGCCGACCTGGGAGTTTATCCGCAAGGCGGCGGCGGCGATGACCGATCGTGACAACGACATCAACGGCATCTGCCTGCGCGGCAAGGCGGGCTGGGGTGAAGGTGGCGCACTTATCACCGTTACCGCAAACTCGTTTGGCGCTCGCTGGTTCGACGAGGACTGGAATGCTCAGTTCGATCAGCCGGAGTGGAAGGAAGCGCTCACCTTCTTCGTTGACATGATGAATGAATCCGGCCCCGCCGGCTACGCGACCAACGGCTTCAACGAAAACCTGTCGCTTTTCCAGCAGGGCAAATGCGGCATGTGGATCGACGCGACCGTCGCGGCCTCCTTCGTGACCAACCCGGACGACTCCACGGTTGCGGACAAGGTCGGTTTCGCACTGGCGCCGAACCATGAGGGAGTGGACAAGCACGCTAACTGGTTGTGGGCTTGGGCTCTCGCCATTCCGGCAGGCTCGCAGAAGGTGGATGCCGCCAAGGAATTCATCGAATGGGCGACCTCCAAGGACTACATCGAGCTCGTCGCATCCAAGGAAGGCTGGGCCAACGTGCCTCCGGGCGCGCGAACTTCGCTCTACGAAAATCCGAACTACAAGGATATTCCGTTCGCGAAGATGACGCTTGAGTCCATCAACCTGGCCGATCCGCAGAATCCGACGGTCAAGCCGGTTCCTTACACGGGCGTCCAGTTCGTCGCCATTCCGGAATTCGCGGGCATCGCGACCGAAGTGAGCCAGGAATTCTCGGCTGTCTATGCAGGACAGCAGACCGTCGACGAGGCGCTGGCCAAGGCGCAGGCCATCACTAACGACGCAATGGAAGCCGCTGGCTACCGTTAAGTCGCCTCCCGACTGGAGGGTGGCCAATGGTCACCCTCCGGTTCTCTCTCCGATAGACCGTCCATAGTACCGTTCCCGACGGGGTTCCCGTCAATGGAGGAGGTGTCTCCATGGCTACTCAGCATTCCCGTTCCGCAGCACGCTTCATGATGGCGCCTGCCGTGGTCCTGCTTCTTGGCTGGATGCTTATCCCCTTGTCGATGACGCTCTTCTTCTCTTTCAAGAAGTATCTTCCTCTCCGTGGCGATTCCCTGGGCAATGGACTGGATTGGGTCGGCTTCGACAACTACGTCCGATTTGTCTCGTCCAGTTCCTTTTGGCCGAGCGTTATCACCACGCTGCTGATTGTCGGCGGCGTACTGATCATTACCGTCGTTCTCGGCATTCTGCTCGCGATCCTGCTTGACCAGCCCATGTGGGGCCAGGGCGTCGTGCGCATCCTCGTTATTGCGCCCTTCTTCGTAATGCCCACCGTCTCCGCGTTGGTCTGGAAGAACCTCTTCATGGATCCGGGCAACGGCTTTCTCGCGCATGTTTACCGCTTCTTCGGCGCAACGCCTGTGGAATGGCTCAGCCAGGCCTCGCTGCAGTCGATCATCATGATCGTCAGTTGGCAGTGGCTCCCTTTCGCGACGCTCATTCTGCTGACTGCGATCCAGTCGCTCGACAGCGAACAGCTTGAAGCCGCCGAAATGGACGGCGCGCCGATCCTGTCGCGCTTCTACCATATCGTGCTGCCCCACCTTGCCCGGGCGATCACCATCGTGATCCTGATCCAGACCATCTTCCTGCTGTCGATCTTTGCCGAGATCTTCGTCACAACGGGCGGTGCATTCGGCACCCGCACGCTGACCTACCTGATCTATCAGCGGGTGCTCG
>JGI11800J13271_1000146_pt1 | contig 8974 bp, 10 predicted proteins | sample DeeseametaMP2633_FD_13271 | JGI IMG/M metagenome (IMG submission 13271)
CGGCGCGGTCGTGGCCGGCACCCTGGCCTGGCTCGTCGCCCACCTGCACGGCGCCCTGACCGCCCGCATCCCGGCCTTCGAGGCCCCCCGGGTCCACGGCACCGCAGGCGCCCCCACGGACACCCCGCGAGACGGCTCCGAGGCGGGTGCGCGATGACCATCGCCTGCTGCTATCGTCCGGTGCGCAATGGCTCCGGAACCACCTCCCGCAGCGCGGCGCGACGCGTCGCCCCCCACAGGGGACGACGTGCACGGGGACCCCTGGATGGCCTTCGGCTACCTGGTCGCCGGAGTGCTGCTCTACGGTGCGGTGGGTTACGGACTCGACCGCTGGCTGGGGACGCAGTTCCTGGTCGTGGTCGGCATCCTGCTGGGCGCCGCGCTCGGCACCTTCCAGACCTGGGCCCGGTTCAAGGCGCCCCCCGCACCACCGGACATGAAGCCCGACCAGCCGCCCGCCAAGCAGTGAGTCAGTAGGAGTCACGTTGAGCAACATCCGCACGGAGTTCACCCCGCCGGGTCCGGCAGACTTCGACCTGCCCCCCGTGGGTGGCGGCAGCACCTTCGAGTTCATGGGCCAGGAGATGGTCCTGGGCGTCACGAAGCCGATGCTGCAGCTCGTGCTCGCGGCCGTCCTGGTCTTCGGGTTCTTCTACATCGCCGCGCGCAAGCGCGAGATGGTCCCCGGGAAGCTGCAGTTCGTCGGCGAGGAGGCCTACTCCTTCGTCCGCAACTCCATGGGCCGCGACATCATCGGCAGCCACGACTTCATGCGGTTCACGCCGTACCTCTTCGCGCTGTTCTTCTTCATCCTGCTCAACAACCTCTTCGCCTCCATCCCGTTCCTGCAGTTCCCGACGTTCTCGCGCTCGGGCATGGTCTACGGCCTGGCCGCGATGAGCTGGGTGATCTACAACGCCGTGGGCATGAAGAAGCACGGCGTGCTCGGCTACCTCAAGCTGCAGTCGGTCCCCTCCGGTGTCGGCGGCCCGATCCTGCTGCTGCTGATCCCGCTGGAGTTCCTCTCCAACATCATCGTCCGCCCGGTCACGCTGGCCCTGCGTCTGTTCGCCAACATGCTGGCCGGCCACCTGCTGCTCATGCTCTTCGCGCTCGGCGGTGACTACCTCATCCTGGAGATGTCCGTGGCCTACGCCCCGGTCGGCATCCTGGCCTGGGTGCTGTTCATCGCCATCGCGTTCCTGGAGCTGCTGGTCCAGTTCCTCCAGGCCTACGTGTTCGTCCTCCTCAACGCCATGTACATCCAGGGCGCACTGGCCGACGAGCACTGATCCACCAGCACCACCCCCTGATCCACCGGGGCCCGGCCCCGGTTCAGAGCACCACCCGCAGTACCCACCCGTTGTAGTACCAACCGAAAGGAAATGCCGTGCTTCCCATGGCTGTTGAGGGCTCCGCGAACATGATCGGTTACGGCCTGGCCGCCATCGGGCCCGGTGTCGGTATCGGTCTGATCTTCGCCGCCTACATCTCCGGCGTCGCGCGTCAGCCCGAGGCGCAGGGTCGCCTCCAGTCGATCGCCATCCTGGGCTTCGCGCTCGCCGAGGCGCTCGCCATCATCGGTATCGCCCTCGCGTTCGTCCTCTGACCTGTCCTACGCCCGTCTGACGTAGGAGCCCGGAAGGACCTGCTATGCCATCACTGAACGCGCCCCTCGTGGTGAGGGCCGCCGCAGAGGGTGAGCTCAACCCGCTCATCCCGCACCCGATCGAGATCGTGCTCGCTCTCGTGGTGTTCGGCATCCTCTTCTTCGCCGTGAAGAAGTTCGTCGTGCCCGCCTTCGAGGCGACCTACGCCGAGCGGACCAAGGCGATCGAGGGCGGCCTGGCCGCCGCCGAGACCAAGCAGGCCGAGGCCGACGCCAAGCTCGCCGAGCTCGAGCAGCAGCTCTCCGAGGCCCGCCACGAGGCGGCGCGCATCCGTGAGGAGGCGCGTGAGCAGGGTGCTGCGATCATCGCCGAGATGCGCGAGCAGGCCCAGGCCGAGTCGGCTCGCATCGTCGAGCACGGCAAGACGCAGATCGAGGCCGAGCGCCAGCAGGCGGTCACCTCGCTGCGTGCCGAGGTCGGCGCCCTGGCGACCGGTCTGGCCGGCCGCATCGTGGGCGAGAGCCTGGAGGACGAGGCCCGACAGAGCCGCGTCGTCGAGCGCTTCCTCGCCGACCTCGAGTCCGGGACGCCGGGGGTCAACTGAGATGACCTCGGACTTCCGCGGAGCCTCGGCCGACGCCGTCGCGACGCTCACCGGCGAGCTGGAGGCCGCGGTCTCCGGCTCGCCGGAGTCCGCCCCGCAGATCGCGGGCGACCTCTTCGAGGTGGCCCAGACGCTGCGGGCGGAGGGTGCGTTGCGACGGTTCGCGACCGACGGGTCGATCCCCGTCGAGGCCAAGACCGGCGTGGTGGGCGAGGTGCTCGGCGGCAAGGTCGCCGAGGCGAGCCTGGCCCTGGTCCGCTCGGCGGTCGGCCGGCGCTGGACCTCCTCGCGCGACCTCGCCGACGTGCTCGAGCACCTCAGCGTCGTCGCCACGGTGCGCTCGGCCTCGGGTGACTCCGAGCGGCTGGCCGACGAGCTGTTCGCCGTCGCCCGGACCGTCAAGGACAACCCCTCGCTGCGCGACGGCCTCTCGGACCCGGCACGCTCGGTGGCCGACAAGGCACGCCTCGTCGACGACCTGCTGGGCGCCAAGGCCCTCCCGGCCACGATCGTGCTGGCCAAGCAGGCCCTGCACGGCACCTACCGCACGGTGGGCGTCGCGCTGGCCGAGTACCAGAAGGTCGCTGCGTCCGTGGCCGGCGAGAACGTCGCCACCGTGCGGGTCGCCCGTGCCCTGAGCGAGGCCGAGCAGCAGCGCCTCGCCGACGTCCTGTCGCGCCAGTACGGCCGACCGGTCCACCTCAACACCATCGTCGACCCGGACGTCCTCGGCGGCATCCGCGTGGAGATCGGTGACGACGTCATCGACGGCACGGTCTCCGGCCGCCTCGACGACGCCCGCCGACTGCTCGCCGGCTGACCCCACCCACCTCACCTGACTTCGCCCTGACCGGGCGACGAGCACACAAGAGAGAAGGCACCCAATGACGGAGCTCTCCATCCGTCCGGACGAGATCCGCGACGCGCTGCAGAAGTACGTCGCCGACTACCAGCCCGACGCGGCCACCCGCGAAGAGGTCGGTACGGTCGCGCAGGCCGCGGACGGCATCGCCCGCGTCAGCGGCCTGCCCTCGGCGATGGCCAACGAGCTGCTGGAGTTCGAGGACGGCACCCTGGGCCTGGCCCTGAACCTCGACACCCGCGAGATCGGTGTCGTCATCCTCGGTGACTTCGACAAGATCGAGGAGGGCCAGACGGTCCGCCGCACCGGCGAGATCCTCTCGGTCCCCGTCGGCGACGCCTTCATGGGTCGCGTCGTCGACCCGCTCGGCAAGCCGATCGACGGCCTCGGCGAGATCGCCTCCGACGCCCGCCGCGCCCTGGAGCTCCAGGCCCCGAACGTGGTGCAGCGCAAGTCGGTGCACGAGCCGCTGGCCACCGGCATCAAGGCCATCGACTCGATGACCCCGATCGGCCGTGGTCAGCGCCAGCTGATCATCGGCGACCGCGCCACGGGCAAGACCACGATCGCGATCGACACGATCATCAACCAGAAGCAGAACTGGGAGTCGGGCGACCCGACCAAGCAGGTCCGCTGCATCTACGTCGCCATCGGCCAGAAGGGCTCGACCATCGCCTCCGTGCGTGGTGCCCTCGAGGAGGCCGGCGCGCTGGAGTACACCACCATCGTGGCCGCCCCGGCCTCCGACTCCGCCGGCTTCAAGTACCTCGCGCCCTACACCGGCTCGGCCATCGGCCAGCAGTGGATGTACGACGGCAAGCACGTCCTGATCGTCTTCGACGACCTGACCAAGCAGGCCGAGGCCTACCGCGCCGTCTCGCTGCTGCTGCGTCGCCCGCCGGGCCGCGAGGCCTACCCGGGTGACGTCTTCTACCTGCACTCCCGTCTGCTGGAGCGTTGCGCGAAGCTCTCCGACGAGCTCGGTGCCGGCTCGATGACGGGTCTTCCCATCATCGAGACCAAGGCGAACGACGTCTCGGCGTTCATCCCGACCAACGTCATCTCGATCACCGACGGCCAGATCTTCTTGCAGTCGGACCTGTTCGCGGCCAACCAGCGCCCCGCCATCGACGTGGGCGTCTCGGTCTCGCGCGTGGGTGGTGCGGCGATGACCAAGGCGATGAAGGCCGTCACCGGCTCGCTGAAGGTCGACCTGGCGCAGTTCCGCGCCATGGAGGCCTTCGCCATGTTCGCCTCCGACCTCGACGCGGCCTCGCGCCAGCAGCTCGACCGCGGTCAGCGCCTGATGGCCCTGCTCAAGCAGCCGGCCTACTCGCCGTACGCCCTCGAGGACATGACCGTCTCGCTGTGGCTCGGCACCACCGGCCGCCTCGACAAGGTCCCGGTCCAGGACGTGCTGCGCTTCGAGCAGGAGTTCATCGACTACGTCAAGCGCTCGCACGAGGGGATCCTCGCGGCCATCCGCGAGACCCAGAAGTTCGAGGACGAGGACGGCCTGGCCGCGGCGTACGACGCCTTCCTCACGCAGTTCGAGACCTCCGAGGGCGGGGCCATCAAGGCCGGCCACGAGGAGTCCGAGGCGCTGGAGGACGACGAGCTCGGCCAGGAGCAGATCGTCAAGCAGAAGCGGGGCTGATCCCACATGGCCGTATCGCTGCGTGAGTACCGCGCGCGGATCAAGTCGACAGAGTCGATGAAGAAGATCACGCGCGCCATGGAGCTCATTGCTGCCTCGCGCATCATCAAGGCGCAGCAGCGGGCCCAGGCCGCGGCGCCGTACGCCCGAGAGCTGACGCGTGCGGTGTCGGCGGTGGCGACGTTCTCGAACGTCGAGCACCCGCTGACCAAGGAGGAGGAGAACCCCCAGCGGGCCGCCGTCCTCATCGTGACCAGCGACCGGGGTCTGGCCGGTGCCTACTCCTCGTCGGTCCTCAAGGAGGCCGAGCGGCTCGCCGAGCGCCTCCGCGAGGAGGGCAAGGAGATCGACTTCTACATCACCGGTCGCAAGGGCGAGGCGTACTTCAAGTTCCGCCAGCGCCCGATCGTGCAGTCGTGGACGGGCTTCTCCGACCAGCCGTCGTACGACGTCGCCGCCGAGGTGGGTCGCACGCTCATCGACTCCTTCCTCAAGGAGCAGGGCGAGGAGGGTGACGTGGACGAGGTCCACGTCGTCTACACCCGGTTCGTCTCGATGCTGAATCAGGAGCCCACCGCGGTGCGGCTGCTGCCGCTGGAGGTCGTGGAGGGCACCGAGGCGCCCGACGAAGGTGACCTGCTGCCGCTCTACGAGTTCGAGCCCTCCCCGGAGGCCGTGCTCGACGGACTGCTCCCGCAGTACGTCCAGTCGCGGATCTTCTTCTCCCTGCTGCAGGCGGCCGCCTCCGAGCTCGCCGCCCGCCAGAAGGCGATGAAGTCCGCCACGGACAACGCCGAAGAGCTGATCAAGAAGTACACCCGCATCGCCAACCAGGCCCGTCAGGCCGGCATCACCCAGGAAATCAGCGAGATCGTCGGTGGCGTCAACGCGCTCGCCGACGCGAACGCCGGCGCCGAGTAACGGAGTAGAGACATGACTGCCACCATCGAAGAGACCACCCAGACCGGCGGCGCCGGCGTCGGTCGGATCGCCCGAGTGATCGGTCCGGTCGTCGACGTCGAGTTCCCCGTCGACAACATGCCCGAGATGTACAACAAGCTCGAGTGCGAGATCACCCTGGGCGGCGAGACCACCACGCTGGCCCTCGAGGTCGCCCAGCACATCGGCGACGGCATGGTCCGCGCCATCTCGCTCAAGCCGACCGACGGCCTGGTCCGCGGTGGCCAGGTGCGCGACACCGGCGAGCCGATCACCGTCCCCGTGGGCAACGCGACCCTCGGCAAGGTGTTCAACACCACCGGTGACGTGCTCAACCTCAAGGAGGGCGAGACCTTCGAGGCCACCGAGCGCTGGGGCATCCACCGCAAGGCGCCCGCCTTCGACCAGCTGGAGTCCAAGACCCAGATGTTCGAGACCGGCATCAAGGTCATCGACCTGCTGACCCCCTACGTGCAGGGCGGCAAGATCGGCCTGTTCGGTGGCGCCGGCGTGGGCAAGACCGTGCTCATCCAGGAGATGATCGCGCGTGTGGCCCGCGACCACGGTGGTGTGTCGGTGTTCGCCGGTGTCGGTGAGCGCACCCGTGAGGGCAACGACCTCATGGTCGAGATGGAGGAGGCGGGCGTCCTCGGTCAGACCGCGCTCGTCTTCGGTCAGATGGACGAGCCGCCGGGCACCCGCCTGCGCGTCGCCCTGTCGGCGCTGACGATGGCGGAGTACTTCCGCGACGTCCAGAACCAGGACGTGCTGCTGTTCATCGACAACATCTTCCGGTTCACCCAGGCCGGTTCGGAGGTGTCGACCCTGCTGGGCCGGATGCCGTCCGCGGTGGGCTACCAGCCCAACCTCGCCGACGAGATGGGTGTGCTCCAGGAGCGCATCACCTCGACGCGTGGTCACTCGATCACCTCGCTGCAGGCGATCTACGTGCCGGCCGACGACTACACCGACCCGGCGCCGGCGACCACCTTCGCCCACCTGGACGCGACCACCGAGCTGTCCCGCGAGATCGCCTCGCTCGGCATCTACCCGGCGGTGGACCCGCTGACCTCGACCTCCCGCATCCTCGACCCGCAGTACATCGGTCGGGAGCACTACGACTGCGCGATCCGCGTCAAGCAGATCCTGCAGCGCAACAAGGAGCTCCAGGACATCATCGCGATCCTCGGTGTCGACGAGCTCTCCGAGGAGGACAAGGTGATCGTGAGCCGGGCGCGCCGCATCCAGCGCTTCCTGTCGCAGAACACCTACGTCGCCAAGCAGTTCACGGGCATCGAGGGCTCCACCGTCCCCGTCGTGGACACCATCGAGGCGTTCAACAAGATCGCGGACGGCGAGTACGACCACGTGGCCGAGCAGGCCTTCTTCATGTGCGGCGGTCTGGACGACGTCGAGAAGAAGTGGGCCGAGATCCAGAAGAACCTCTGATGGCCTCCGACATCGGGACGGGCCTGCACGTCGCCCTCGTCGCCGCCGACCGGACCGTGTGGTCCGGTGAGGCGTCGATGGTGATCGCCCGCACCGTGGACGGCGACGTGGGTGTGCTGCGCGGTCACGCGCCGCTGCTCTCGCTGCTGACCGACGCCGCGGTGGAGATCAGCGCCCCGGACGGCATCGTGCACGCGGCCGTGGACGGCGGGTTCCTCTCCGTCGCCGACGACCGGGTCTCGATCCTCACCGAGCACGCCGTGCTGGCCGAGGAGATCCGCATCGACGAGGCGAAGGCGGAGCTGGAGGCGGCCGAGGGCCTGCCCACCGGTGACGAGCGCGAGATGCGCATCCGTCGCGCCTCCGCCCGCATCCGGGCCGCCGAGAAGGCGAGCTGACCGAGCCGGTCATCTGACCCACCCACCGTCCCGCTAGGGTGACCCCCAACCGGGACGGTGGGTGGTGTCGTCTCCGGATCGTCCGGGAGGGGGAGTGCGGTGCCGCTGTGGCAGTGGCTGCTCGACATCGCGGGCGCCCTCCTCGTGCTGGTGCTGCTCTACGCCCTCGCGCTGGTCGTGCGCCGGCGTGTCATCGCCCGCTCCGGCGGCACCTTCGAGCTCTCCCACCGGGTGCGCACCCAGCGCCCCGGGCGCGGGTGGCTGCTCGGTGTCGGCCGGTACTCCGAGGAGCGGTTGGAGTGGTTCCGGATCTTCTCGCTCTCCCCGAGGCCCAAGCGTGCGTGGGTGCGCGACGAGCTGACCTACGTCGGCCGCCGTCAGCCGGAGGGGGCCGAGCAGGTCTCGTTGTTCCCCGACCACGTCGTCATCTCGTGCCGGTCCGCGGACGGTGACATCGAGCTGGCCATGAGCCCCGGGACGCTCACGGGCTTCCAGGCCTGGCTCGAGGCTCGGCCGCCCGGCGCCGAGATGCCCGGGTCCCGGGGGACGCGCCGGTGACGCCGGTCCGTCCACGCTCGTTTGACCGGTAAACAACGGGTCGTCATGATGGAGCGGTGAGCACTCCGACCCTCCCGCGCCGCGCGCCGCTGGAGCCGGCCCTGCGACGGGCCCGCACGGCGGTCGCGGCCTCCTTCGTGCTCAACGGCCTGGTCTTCGCCTCCCTGGTCTCGCGCCTGCCGGACCTACGGGAGCGGCTGGGACTGAGCAACGGGGGCCTGGGGACGCTGCTGCTGGCGATCTCCGTCGGCTCGCTGCTGGCCCTGCCGAGCACGGGCCGGGTGATCGAGGGGATCGGCGCCGGGGCCACCGTCCGTGCCGGCGTGCTCGCCGACACCGTCGGGCTGTCCACCGCGGCGCTCGGCGCGGCCCTCGGGAGCCTCCCGCTGGCGGCCGTCGGGTTGTTCGTCCACGGCGTCGGCATCGGCGTCTGGGACGTCGCGATGAACGTCGAGGCGGCCGAGGTGGAGCGGCGGATGCGACGCACCGTGATGCCCAGGTTCCACGCCGGGTGGAGCGCGGGATCCCTGGGCGGAGCGGCGGTCGGCGTGGTGGTCATCGCCCTCGGTGCACCGATGCTCGCGCACCTGGTGGTCGTGGCCGTGCTGGTCGCCGTCGTCGCCGTGCGAGGTGCCCGTGTCTTCCTCCCCGCCGAGCCCGAGCACCGCGAGGAGATCCAGGACGGCCGGGGCGCCGGCTCGGTGTGGCGCGACCCGCGCACCCTGGCCATCGGCGTGATGGTGATGTGCTTCGCGATGGTCGAGGGGACCGCCAACGACTGGCTGGCCCTGGGGCTCATCGACGGGTACGGCGTGCCGCACTGGGCGGGCGTGGCCGGCTTCGCCCTGTTCGTCGTGGCGATGACCACCGGCCGGCTCTACGGGCCCGTGCTGCTGG
>JGI11800J13271_1000152_pt1 | contig 8894 bp, 8 predicted proteins | sample DeeseametaMP2633_FD_13271 | JGI IMG/M metagenome (IMG submission 13271)
CGTCCCGAACAGGGTGGCGATGGCCGCCCGTCGGGCGCTGGCCTCGCGCTCGATCTCCTCGAGCACGCCGTCGGCCTTGCCAACGAGCTCCGGGTTGCTCTTGACGCTCGCGATGTGCGTCTCGATGGCCGTGCGGATCTCGTCGGTGATCGTCTTGCCGCGCAACTGCGCAACCAGACTGAGCTGCGCGTGCAGCTCCGGGTCGAGCCGGATGGCGAGCGACTTCACACCGCCGTTCTTTGTGGGGTCACTGTCCATGGTGGACATTTGGCGGCTCATCCCAATCGACGGTGTGAGAGCTGGGGTCTGAAGCCGCCGGTCTCGAGCAGGCTCCGGGCGATGTAGTTGGTGAGATTGCGGAAGCCGAGCGCTGAGCCGCGGAGGTGTTCGAGTCGGCCGTTGATGGCCTCGGTCGGTCCGTTGGATGTGCCGGGCCGGTCGAAGTAGGCCAGCACGTCCTCGGCACGCTTCTTCAGCGTCTTCCCGAGGGTGACGAGTTCGACCAGCGACTTCGGCACGCCGGTGCTGAGTGAGTCGATGACGCCGGCCATCAGCTCCCTGGCTTCGGCACGGTCCTGGTGGCGGTAGGCCGCGACCATCCGCTGGTAGACGCCCCAGGTCGCCTCAACCTCGACATGGCGATCGTCGGCGAACAGGTCGTTGAGACGGGCGATCTGCTTGTCGGTGAGCAGCCCGGCACCGGTGTGCAGCGTGCGCCGGGAGGTGTACAGCGGGTCGCCCTTCATGCCGCGGTGGCCATGGATGGCCTGCTGAACGCGGCGTCGGCACCGATCCAACGCGTCCCCGCACAAGCGGATCACGTGGAACGGATCCATCACGGCGGTCGCGGTCGGCAGTTCCTCGGTCGTGGCGGTCTTGAAGCCGCTGAAGCCGTCCATCGCGACCACCTCGACACCGTCGCGCCACTCCTTGGGTCGGTTAGCGAGCCAGGTCTTGAACGCAGCCTTGGAGCGGCCCTCGACCATGTCGAGCAAGCGTGCCGGGCCGGTTCCCTCCCGTACCGGGGTGAGGTCGATGATCACCGTGACGTACTTGTCGCCGCGCCTGGTGTGGCGCCAGACGTGTTCGTCGACGCCAAGGACACGGACGCCGTCGAAACGATGCTCGTCGTCAAGCAGGACCCGTCGGCCCTCGTCGAGGACGGCGTTGTTCGCGGTGTCCCAGGCGACGTCGAGCGCCTCGGCGATCCGGGCCACGGTGAGGTGCTGGACAACGAGCGCCTGCAGTGCCCACCGCAGTGCTTGGCGTGACAGCTTCGCCCGGGGTGCCGCTGCCCGGCTGGTGTCTTGCCGCCACACGTGACCACACTCGATGCAGCGGTAGCGACGCACGGCGACCTCGAGGACTGTGGGCCGCCACCCGAACGGCTCGTGCGCGAGCCGCCTGATGACGGTGTCGCGTGGGCTGCCTTCGGCGCCGCAGCGGCGGCACCACTCATCCGGCGTGACCACACGACAGGCCAGGACGGCGCGGTCGGGTTCGAGGCGTTGCCCGGTCACGACCAGGTCGAGTTCGTCGAGTCGGCAGAAGGTGGTGAGGTCAGGACGAGCGAAGCCCGCCCGAGGAGTAGCGTCAGGCACGTCGAGGTCTTCCGGATGGTGAGCGTAGGAACTTCCATCCTTGGGAGACCTCGACGTCTATCCCAGCACCAACTCGCGGACCTCGATCACACCCTCATCTGGGAAGAGCCGCCATGACGCCATCGGATTGCAGGCCGCGCAGGCGGACCTCGTCGTAGACCGCCTTGGCCTCCTTGTTCCCGCGGCGCTCGCGGGCCGGCATGACCTGGCTGGTCTTCACTTGGTTAATGAGCTCACCCATTACGCACTCCTCCATGTCGGGTCGTAGTGGTGCACTGTGGTGCGTCCTCTGCGGCTACGACTGCCGACTGAGACAAGTGCAGAACTGAGAAGCGATCACGACCAGCAGTAATGCGGGCCGAGAACGACCGAGCAGTGATCCGAGGTCAGCGCAGGAAGAAGCCGATCGCAGCGCCCATGGCCACTGCGGTGAACAGCCCGAGCAGTGCCAGCCGCATCGGCAGCGGCGAGCGTTGGTCCGGCTCGATCAAGAGGAAGGTGGCGAAGGCTAGGAACTGTTCGCGTTGCAGCCGACGAAACGCACTGGCGCTGAGGTGCCGGTCGCGCCGAGCGTCATGGAGCAGTGCTGACGGCCCGCCGGGACCTGGTGAGGCACCGGTTCCGTCGAAGAAGAGCCGCTGGATGAACGCGGCGCCATCGTGGTGGTGGATGCCGTAGGTCTGCAGCTGCGAGCGCAGGAAGGTGGCGAACGTCAGTGCGCGGGACGCGTCGGCAGGATCGATGTCAGCGGCGGCGTCCAGTAGGGGAAGTGTCAGCGGACGGTGCCGATCTCGGTTGAGGTCCACGCGGTCGATACCGCGCTGGCGAACTCGCGCCAGTTCGGTGGCGAGCGCCGCAGCGCGGTCGGCGACCGAGACGGCAACCGTGTCAGGGCCGATGCGGGCTGAGCGCCTCACTAGTCGTCGAGCTCCATGAGCTCGTTGGCCCGACGCTTGACGTACATGTAGATCTGCATGGCGCGCTCCGGGTCGCTGGCCTTCATCGACTCGCTGAGGGCGAGGAGCCGCTCGATCGCCTGTGCCTCGGCCTCACACCACGCGCGGAACTCGGGGCTGTCGCCGTCGCCTCCGCCACTCTTGAAAACGTCACGGTTCATGTGCTGCTCCAGGGTCTGTCAGAACGGTGCTCATACCGCCGGGTGCTCGTACCACCCGGATGATCTGAGTCTGCGGAGCGTCTGGTGTGTCTCCTAGGCGATCCGGCACGGCAGCGGCAGAGTTCCCCACGGCCGCGGCAAATCTGCGGCATCATGCCTGCTCAGCAGGGCACGGGGAGGCTGGGATGTCTGAGGCAGCGCAACTCGGTGAACGTACCGAGCAACTGTTTGGCGAACTCGACTATCTGCGAGACACCGGCCTGGCCGAGTTCGACATCGAGAAGATCCCGCTCCTGCGCACGATGACCGTTGAGGCCGGCTACGCAGGTGCGGGCAACGTGACGGTCGGTGCAGTCCGCAACCTGCTGCGCGTGGCCATCGGGGATCTCGATGGCGAGAATGGGCAGACCATGGTGTCGTCGGCGGCCGCGCTCTACGGGTTTGCGGCGGGCATGGACGTAACAATGGCGGTCTCCGACCGCATGGCGGCAGCAGCGATGCGTCGGGGCATCAAGGAGCGGGCGTACCGCAACCGCAAGCGTGATGACATGGTGGCCGTCGCCCTCAGCGTGCAGTCCGTACACGAAGCGGCTCGACTGCGCGCTTTGCAGGAAGCGCGTCGGAACACCGGCCTGACGTATATGCCGGACGTCACCGGGCGACTCCCGAAGTCAGTCCGTGACGCCATGCAAGGCTCGACTGCCGAGGAGTGGCTCGAACGCCGGCATCAGGCGTCGACGAAGCTCTGGGCTGACCTCATGGACGCCTACCAGCAGCAGGTGGCCACGATTGGGGCGCTGTCGCCGAAGGTGTGTGTGTTCGCGAGTGGGTCCTACGGTCGCGACGAAGCAATGGAGTACAGCGACCTTGACCTGTTCCTCGTCGACGACGTGCCCCATGCTGATGCGGCGGCGGATGGGCGACTGCAGAAGTTCGAGCTGGCAGCCACGCTGACTGTCATCGATCAGGCGCGGCAGGCGCTCAACATTCAGCGCTTCTCGCAGAGCGGTTACTACCAAGAGATCCAGTCGTTCCGGGACATGCGGGTTGATCGAGAACGGCGAGACCTGCAGCCGGACGTCGCCTCTCGGCTGACGACCGCCCGCGCCTTGCTCCTTGCCAACAGCAAGTGCCTGGTCAATCCGGAGTTGTACGCCGAGATGCGGCGGCTGGCCATGGACGACTACTGGGAGGAGGAGATCAGCGACCGCAAGCCGCTCAAGCCGACCTTCCTGATCAACGACTTGCGTCGGCTGTGGCTGACCAACCTGATCGACTTCGAACACTTCTACCCGAAGGACCCGGTGAACGGCGGGGGCTTGATCTCAAGCCCCTATCGTCAGATCGCGTTCCTCAAGCTCGGACTGCCGCAGAAGCTCGGTTGCTACACGCCGATCCTCGGCCTCCTGGAGCGCTGCGAGCCGACGGGCCTGCGTCGCGCCGCTGCCCAGGAGGTGCTCGACATGACCACCCGGCAGCGCCTCGACTTTCTGGCGGGATCGTCGGATGAGACGATTGCGGCCGCTGCCAAGGCGCTGCGCGAGTTGTACGGCCAGTATCTGGCCTTCAACTGGTGCGATAAGGAGGAAATGATCGAGCGAGTCAAGGCCCCCGATTACCGGCGCATCAAGGCACACTTCAATAGTGCGAGCACATTGATCCTGCAAATGTTGTGGACTTACAATGCGAGAATCCCGGAGATTACGCGTTTCGCCCTTGTGTAATTGTGGGGCGGCGGCGCATAATGTTGCTATTGGTTATGTGAGGAGGTGTGGTGTGGCTACGGAAGATATTAGGAATGTGGCGCGCGATCTTCGGCAACTGGCGCGTGAGGTCGGGTCTCGCAGCGACGCGGAAGCGGGTTCTCTCGACGCCGAACGCCTGCGCCACCTCGGAGAGCTGCTGCTGATTGCTGCCGATATGGCCTGCGATATCGCGGGGGATTCGCCCGGCGGAAAAGAGCTTTCGGCCGAGATTGCAGATGAGTTGTTTGAGGACATTCTGTACCGTGAATTTCCCGACGGGCCGGGACCCGCTGCGGCAATCTAGTTTGACCAAGTGATCGTTGCAATCTCGAACTGGCAAACGTTGTGGGAAGAGTAAGGTCGTCAGAGATCGTAAGCGGAGAACTGCGGCGCGATGAGAAGTATGAACCGCCGCGGCGTGTCCCGAGACTTTCTAGTCTGAGACTCCAGCGGTTGTTGGTGTCTGGCGGTGAGCGTAGTGAGCGGCCTCGGCCTCGATGGGCGTGAGGTCGTGGCAGTACTCGAACGGCCGGCGGTGGTTGTACCAGTCGACCTACTCGGCGGCGGCGATCTCGAGGTCGTCGAACCCCTTCCAGGGCCGCCGTGCGTTGACTAGCTCGGTTTATAGAGACCGATCACGCACTCGGCCAGAGCGTTAATCGTAGGCATCGGCCACTGACCCGATCGAGGATCGGATGCCCTCGTCGGCCAAGTGCTCGGTGAACGCGATCGCGGTGTCCTGAGACCCGGTGTGCGCGTGGCCGATCAGTTCACCCGGCACGATCGGATGACCCTGGCGGCTGCGCTGCCACAATGCCATCCTCAGCGGGATGTCGACGAGCTCGACGGCCTTGGTGGAGTCGATGGATCACGCCACGGTCCACTGCGCGAAGGCACCGAGGCTGAGGGCAACGTAGACGACCCAGCCCACGTCCGGGCATAGGCGAAATGCATGACCCGGGTCCGGTTCGGAGCGACTGCGGCGAAGTCACGATCCAGCAGATCACCGGCCGGTTGCCGTACTGGCCCGGAATGGTGGTGCGGATGCCCCTGGGGCCGTCGAACTCCTTAGAGGACTAGCGATCACATCGCCCGATCCACCGCTCCCGTGCCAAGGTCGATCGAAACCGCGAGGACCTGCATGGCCGAACGGTGCCTGCACGGGGCTGCTGTCTGGCCTGAGTTGCACAGGTTTAGTGGGCCACGCGGTCGATGAGCTCTTGGACGTCGGCGGGGATCTGCGGCCGGGCGTCGATGGTCTGGCCGGCCAAGGTGATCGTGATGTCCTGTAGGGGGCGCAGGGTCTGGACGAGCTTTTTGATGCTGACCCCGGTGCGCTGCTGCAGGTAGCGCGCGATGGCGAGCGCGGCGAACACGATCGTGAGGTGGGCCTCGATCGACTCGCGCTTGTGGTGGAACATGGGCCGGGCGCGTAGGTCGGTCTTGGACATCCGGAAGGACTGCTCCACACGCCACAGGTCGTGGTAGGACCCGATCACCTCGTCGGGATCCATGATCGCGGTGGGGATGTTGGTGACATAGCCCTTCAGCCCGACCAGCCGACGCGCCCTGGCCAGGGATGCCTCGTCGAGGGACTTCGTGCCGTTGGTGGTCCTCACGAACCGCGGTGTCCGCGCGCTCTTCTCCCCGGCGATGACCTCCCTCGCGCGGTTCTCCTGCAGAGTCAACGTCTTCGCGTCCCGAGCAGCACGCTTCGCGGAGTAGGCCCACACCGCCCGCCACGACTCGGGATGCTGCTCGGGATCCCACACGGGTTCGCGCTTCTTGTTCGAGTCGTTCTCGATGACGCGTCGGTTCTTCGGGGTGATGGTGTCGATGAGCTGCCCGTCGATGAAGGCGTCCCCGTGCCAGCGGAAGTGAGACTCCAAGTCCACCGGAGCCTTGGTGACACGTGAGCCGACGATGAACCGCAGCCCCGCGTCGTCGAGCTCGCGCAGGTTCGTCGCTGACAGCATCCCGGCATCGGCCACGACGACCATGTCCGCCAGGTCGTGCCGTTCTTGGAACTGCTTGATGATCGGGATCATCGTCAGGGTCTCGGCCTTGTTGCCCTCGAAACAGCCGATCTCGAGGGGGAACCCACGTCGGTCGACCAGCAGCCCGACCACGATCTGCGGGTCGACACGGCGCTCCTTGGAGTAGCCGACCTTCCGCAGGCCGTCCTGGCCACCCACGTCGGGGTCTTCCTTCTCGGCTTCGAAGTAGAGCGTCGTCACGTCGTAGAGACACAAGCTCACATCGCCCCACGTGGCGGCGTCGTTGAAACACGCGATCGCGATCTGGTCGCGGTAGCCGCGTTGGCCGCAGCGCCGAAGGGTGGCGCTGAAGGTGTTGCGGTGGGCCGGCGTGAGACCAAGCTCGGTCAGCACGCGCACCGAGTCGAGCATCGAGGTCGGCTCGACCACCCGGGCCAGCACGAGTTGGAAGAACGCCTCGTCGGTGATGACGTCGAACCCGAGGTCCCGCCACGCCCTGGTCACCACATCGATGAGCAAGCGCGAGGTCTTCGTCTGGATGATCGCGACATCGGGGTCCTGCTCAGGACCCAGGTCGAGGTCGAGAACCCCCTGGCCTTCCTCGATCTTGCGGCGCCCGACCTGGACCAGGGCTGCGAGCTCGGCCTCGGTGTGTGCCGAGCCGAGGTGCTCGATCACGACGTCGCGACGGTTCTCCTTGCGGGCGATCTGCACAGCGGTCGCACCCGACGCCGTCTTGACCTTCCGCACGAACACCACGCCCGAAACGTAGCCGCTTAGTGTGCCACCACGCCGGCCCACGACCGCCCTGAACAGCGCAAACGCGGAGAGAACCCCGAAATCAGGCCCGACCTGTGCAAGTCAGGCGCCACGCCGTTGGTGGCTGTGGAGCAGTTCAGACCAGGTCGAGCATCCGGCGGCGGCGGCCCTCCTGGGCGGGGTGGTAGGCCTGGGCGACCTCGCCGGGGTCGATCAGTCTCTCGGTGGTGTGTATGTGACCGCTCTTCTCATGACTTGCTGCGCTGCTCTGGCGGGGGCGGCCAGAGGCTTAATTCCTGATGCTCGAGGGTGGTTGTACAGCAAGTCATCTTGGTTTCTTTTAGCGCTTTCAGGCTACGGAATCATTCAGTATGTCTTCTTGCCTCCATGGGATGCCGGCTGGATGAGAGCTGTGAATCTATCTTCTGTGGGTGAGCCGACTGCGTTTCGTGTGCGGGTGTTCGGGAGCTTGGAGTCGCCTGGTCCCTACGCCATGGTTGTGGCGATTTTCCTCGTCCTGAGTTTGCATCGCCTGGTTTTCGATGGCTTCGGTGTTATGCGCCTACTCCCAGTCTCTCTTGGTTTCGGTGCTGTCTTCTTGTCGGGCGTGCGCACGGCGCTTGTTGGTTTGTTCCTGATATTGTTGATCGCTGTTGTCAAATCTGGGCGTTGGCGACTGGTGCCGATGGCGGTTTCGATCGCGTTCGGTCTACGACTTCTCGCGTCGAAGATATTCTCGTTCGTGGGTGCAGAATCTAATGTTTTAAGTGCCGACCGGTATTCTCTCGCGAGTTTGGAGACTGATCGGTCACTGCTGGCGCGTTTGGATCTTTTGCGCTCCGTTCGGAGCGCTGTTTCGGAACCTTTGGGCACGGGGTTAGGCGGCGCAAGGGCCGACAACTTGGTGCTTGACCTCCTAGTCAGTCTCGGTCCGTTGGCCGCCATCATCTCTTCATTGCTTATCGTGATTGTTGTGGCTAGATCTATTTCTGGCAGCGTATTAGGACTATCCGGTGCGTTCGGACTGGTCTCAGTCTTTCTGGCCGTCTTCTCTTTGAGCAGTGCCATCTTGCTTACGACTTCGGGATTATTCGTGGCGCTTATATGGGGTTGGTCGCTGGGGGACCGAGATTCTCGCTTGGCGGCCCCTGAGAGGGAGGCGTTTCAGGCTTCCGGGGCGTAACCCTCGGGCATTGCTCTCAGTCCTGCGCGGTTCGGCCGTGGAAGGCGTTTCCCGGTGAGAACGGTTTGGTCATACGTCAAGGCAGACCGCCACGCCGTTGGTGGCTGTGGAGCAGTTCAGACCAGGTCGAGCATCCGGCGGCGGCGGCCCTCCTGGGCGGGGTGGTAGGCCTGGGCGACCTCGCCGGTGCCGCGGATCCGCAGGGCGCCGTCCTCGGGACCGGCGTACATCACCGAGCCCCGCGTGAGGCGCAGGGTCTGGCCGTGGGCGTTGGTCAGCTCGACCTCGCCGCCGGTGCACACCAGGATGCGGGCGTCGATCTCGGGCAGCTCCACGCCGTCGCGGTCCGCCGGTGAGGTCTGGGCGACCGCGAGGCCGAACTCCCCCTCGCCGGGCTCGAACACGTCGACGCTGGTGCCGACCAGCTCGGGGGTGACCCGGGCCAGGCGGGACATCTCGGCGTCGACGCTGGCCACGACGCCGGCGGGGGCG
>JGI11800J13271_1000153_pt1 | contig 8870 bp, 6 predicted proteins | sample DeeseametaMP2633_FD_13271 | JGI IMG/M metagenome (IMG submission 13271)
CGCTCTTAATTTTCCAATCTAAAGCAAAGAAATCGCTTAAAATAGAACTGCTCTAAAAGAAAACGGCCACTTTAAGATGTGGCCGTTTTTATTATTTTTGCAATGCGCTAATAATGGGTATATTCGCTTCAGGAAAGTCAGAGGCGTTTAGTGACGTTACCTTGACCCACCGCGACTGTTGGCCTTCTTTGCCGTGCGGCTCGCCGGTAAAATCACACACGCGATGAACATCTAGTTTAACTTGCTTGTCGCCGTAATCATGGGTGATCACAATCACAGGCTCGCTGCGGTTCACAATAATCCCAACTTCTTCAGCAAGCTCTCGCTTCAGCGCCTGTAGAACGGTCTCACCGTCTTCTACTTTGCCGCCGGGAAATTCCCATTTTCCGCCCTGATGAACATTGTCAGGGCGAAGAGTAATGAATATTTCATCGCCGCGGGCGATAACGCCCACAGCAACATGTACTACTTTCATTACTTGAGCTTGCCGTGACACTGCTTATATTTTTTACCAGAGCCACAAGGACATGGGTCATTACGGCCCACTTTCGCACCTTCGCGAACTTGCGTACGTACTTTGTCACTTGCCTCTTCTGGCGTTGCGTTCGCTTCTTCGTGCTCGAAGTTCTTTGGCACATCGTCAGCTTGACGACGTTGTTCTTCTACTTTTTGCACGTCTTCTTCAGCTTGTACTTTTACACGCGCAAGAATAGTGATCACTTCAACTTTAAGCGCTTCTAACATTTGTGAGAACAAAGCAAACGACTCACGCTTGTATTCTTGCTTAGGATTTTTCTGCGCATAGCCGCGTAAATGAATACCTTGGCGCAGGTGATCCATTGCCGCCAAATGCTCTTTCCAATGGCTGTCTAGGTTTTGAAGCATTACCGCTTTTTCAAACTGGCGCAGTACCTGCTCGCCCACTACCGCTTCTTTCTGCTTATAAGCATCAACGACTTCGCCAAGAATGCGCTCGCGAAGCTTCTCTTCGTAAAGTTTGTCGTCATTTTCAAGCCAGGTCTTGATTGGCAAGTCTACGGCGAAATCGGCACGCATGCGCTCTTCAAGTCCGCTTACATCCCACATTTCTTCAAGAGACTGTGGCGGAATGTACTCATCGACAACACTTGAAATAACGTCTTCACGAATAGCCGCGATAGTCTCGCTAATATCGCCTTCATCAAGAAGCTCATTGCGCTGCTCGTAGATGACTTTACGCTGATCGTTAGCCACATCATCGTATTCAAGCAACTGCTTGCGAATGTCGAAGTTACGACCTTCTACTTTGCGCTGTGCATTCTCGATGGCGCGAGTTACCCACGGATGCTCAATGGCTTCACCACGCTCCATACCTAAACGCTTCATCATGTTGCCCATTTTTTCAGAGGCAAAGATACGCATAAGTGCATCGTCTAATGAAAGGTAGAAACGGCTTGAACCCGGGTCACCCTGACGGCCCGAACGACCGCGAAGCTGGTTATCAATACGGCGAGACTCGTGACGCTCTGTACCAATAATGTGTAAACCACCTGAGGCAAGCACAGCGTCATGGCTTTCTTTCCATTCAGCTTTGATCTTCTCGATTTGCGCTTCAGTTGGATTTTCAATCTTCTCTACTTCTGCCTGCCAGTTACCACCTAACACGATATCGGTACCACGACCTGCCATGTTAGTCGCAATCGTAACCGCGCCTGGCTTACCAGCCTGAGCGACGATATCTGCTTCGTGTTCGTGGAACTTAGCGTTAAGCACTTTATGAGGAATTTTCGACTTCTTAAGAATGCGAGAAATGAGTTCTGAATTCTCGATAGACACAGTACCCACAAGCGTAGGTTGACCGCGTTTAACGCACTCTTTAATGTCTTCAACAATGGCTTCGTATTTTTCTTCTGCCGTTAGGTAGATGAGGTCAGCCATATCTTTACGCTGCATAGGACGGTTTGTCGGAATAACTACCGTTTCTAAGCCGTAAATATGGTTAAATTCGAAGGCTTCTGTATCTGCTGTACCTGTCATACCCGCAAGCTTGTTATACAAGCGGAAGTAATTCTGGAAGGTAATTGACGCAAGGGTTTGGTTTTCGTTTTGAATACGAACCCCTTCTTTCGCTTCTACAGCTTGGTGCAGACCTTCAGACCAGCGACGGCCCTCCATCGTACGACCCGTATGCTCGTCAACAATAACGATTTGGTCGTCTTTAACGATGTAGTCTACGTCTTTAGCAAACAACTTGTGTGCACGAAGCGCAGCGTTAATATGATGAAGCAGTGAAATATTACCTGCAGCAAACAGCGACTCGCCTTCAGGCAGCATGCCCTCTTGTTGAAGAATTTCCTCAACGTGAATTTGACCGCGCTCGGTAAGATGAATTTGTTTTGCCTTAAGGTCAATCGTGTAGTCACCATCGCCCTCTTGGCCTTCTTCATCTTCTTTTTCTTGCTGAACAAGTTTAGGAATAATGGTGTTGATGCGGCGATACAGCTCTGAGCTATCTTCGGCCTGACCAGAAATAATAAGTGGTGTACGGGCTTCGTCGATAAGAATTGAGTCAACCTCATCCACTACCGCATAGTTAAGCGGGCGCTGTACGCGGTCTTGTGGGCTAAATGCCATATTGTCACGAAGGTAGTCAAAACCAAATTCGTTGTTCGTACCATAGGTTACGTCTGCTTGGTAAGCTTCACGCTTTTGCTGCGGCGACATACCAGGCACGTTACAGCCCACACGCATACCTAGGTAAGTAAATAACTGGTTACTCCACTCAGCATCACGACGAGCAAGGTAATCATTCACAGTAACAACGTGAACCCCTTTGCCAGACAAAGCATTAAGGTAAGTTGGCAAGGTAGCAGTTAGCGTCTTACCTTCACCCGTGCGCATTTCTGAAATTTTACCTTGGTGAAGTACTTGACCACCTAGCATCTGAACGTCGAAGTGACGCATGCCGTATACGCGTTTACTTGCTTCACGCACCGTAGCGAAGGCTTCTACAAGAATATCGTCAAGGGTTTCACCCTTTTCAATACGCGCTTTAAATTCGTCTGTCTTAGCCTTTAGCGCCTCATCGGAAAGCTTTTCAAATTCTGCTTCCAGTGCATTGATGGCATCTACGTTTTTGCGTAATTTTTTTAATAGTCGGTCGTTTCTACTACCGAATACTTTTCGAAGGATGCTTGAAAACATTAGCTTTATTATTCCACTACTTGTCGAGGCGCCGCACAATGTGCACAGCTAAATTAAACGTATAAAACACAACGGTAACCACGTTGTGTTTTGCGATGTTCTAAAATTATGCTTCTTCGTTTTAGATGACTTTTAATTAATAAAGGCACCGTCTACGAGAATTACCTGGCTGCTACCTATGCTACTTTTTGTAGACAAAAGGCAGAGGATCGACTTGTTTTCCGTTTCTTATTACTTCGTAGTGAACATGAACGCCAGTAGAGCGCCCTGTATTGCCCATTTTAGCGATAGGTTCCCCTTTGGTTACCACGTCGCCTATTGAGACAGTAAGGGTGTCGTTATGCCCATAGCGGGTAACAAAACCATCACCGTGATCAATTTCTACAAGTTGGCCATAGCCGTAGCGATCACCAGCCCAGGTCACAATACCTGCGGCAGTTGCCACTACGTTTTCCCCTGCCTTACCAGCGAAATCTAGCCCTTTGTGCATAGTTGGTTCGCCGGTAAACGGGTCGGCCCGCATACCATAATAAGAAGACAACCACCCTGACTCTATCGGACGACCAGATAATTGGCTCTGTTCGTGGATATGGTGACCCCTGACCAAACTTTCAAGCATAGACAACTGTTGAGACTTCAAATCGAGTGATTGCTCTAGTTTGGCTATTTCGTGAAGGATGGGATCGTCTTGAAGGTTATCCGGTATCGATACCGGTACGAAAGCGTCCAGGTCAGCCGCTGACATACCTAATTCTGTTGCGATTTGCTTACCTTTCTCGTCCAGCAATGTAGCCTGCGCAGATAACTCTGCGACGTGAGAAAGCAAAGCTTGTAATTTGACCGTTGTTTGCTGTTTTAACGCTTCAACGTCTTTTTGTCGTTCGTTGACTTCAGTCTGTGCCAAACGAACTCGTGCAATATCTTCTGATACCGATTCTGTTGAACGGCTCGACACTAGCATAAAAATAGATGAGAGCACGGTTGCGCTCACAAGCGTACGGACACTAATACTGTGCCTATAGCGTTTATTTTTACCAGCGAGTGTAATTGTTAGTTTCATACCACGAAGAAAATTGCTGTTTCACGCCACTCTTTTCATACCACGATGAATGTGTTTTCAGCCAAAGGCGACAGCCTTTAAGCGATAATTTTTTGTCACATGGGTGAAATTTATATTAATTATTCGGCTACTGTATCATTTATTTCAGTAAATGCCATACGAAAAAAAGCCGCCCGTAAGGCGGCTTTTTAAAATTCTTACGCTAATGCGGGCTGAGCATAACGAATTGGTGCTGTTTCCTGCGAGTCGTAGGTCACGAACTCCCAACACTCTTTTTGCGCAAGTACTGCATTTAATAGCTTGTTATTCAGACCATGGCCTGTTTTGTACGCACGCAATTCACCAATTAGACTATGGCCACCAAGGTATAAGTCACCGATAGCATCCAAAATCTTATGCTTTAAGAACTCATCGTCGTAGCGCAACCCTTCAGGGTTGAGTACGCGGAATTCGTCCAACGCCACTGCGTTTTCCATGCTGCCACCCAACGCTAGGTTGTTAGCATTCATGTACTCTAAGTCGCGCATAAAACCAAAAGTTCGTGCACGGCTAACTTCGCTTACATATGAGCATGAATCAAAATCCATCACCATATGCTGACGAGTTTGACTGATCACAGGATGATCAAAGTCAATTTGGAAATCAACGCGGAAACCGTCATAAGGCACTAATTCGGCCCACTTATCGCCATCTTCTACACGAACTGGCTTTTTAATACGAATAAATTGCTTAGGCGCGTTTAGCTCTTCGATACCGGCAGATTGAAGCAAGAATACGAACGGGCTAGCACTTCCGTCCATAATTGGCAGCTCGTTACTGTCTACTTCAACAATAATATTGTCGATACCTAAACCTGCAAGCGCAGACGCTAAGTGTTCTACCGTTTGGATAGTCACACCGTCTTCGTTATTTAGGCACGTACACAGCATGGTATTACCTACCGCGTTCGCACGCGAAGGTATGTCAACATGTGGTTCAAGGTCAACACGCCTAAACACGATACCCGTGTTTGCTGGCGCAGGTCGGAGAGTCATTGTGACCTTTTCCCCTTTATGAAGCCCAATTCCGGTCTCTTGTACCGATTGCTTGATTGTACGTTGTCTAATCATCTGCTTAAGCTTTTACCTATTAAAAAAAGCGGGCGCGAATTATAGTGAGTTATTACTCACATGTCAAAAAACACCCGTTCTGACGGATTTAACTCTGTCAGATTACGTATTTAATCAACCTATCCACGCGAAATTTTTCACGTTGTATAAATACACCTTACTAGGTGAGACATCACAAACGCGAAATAATTCCCTTCCGTTTCAGGCAGCTAAATTAGTCTGCCTGCTTACGAAGAAATGCAGGAATATCTAAATATTCCAAATCATTTTCTGGCTGTGCACTGTCGTCGGCCTTCAGCGCCTGATTGCCCTCTGTACCGCCTACTGCAGAACGTGGTTCACTTGATTGCGTGTTACCGTATTCTTTTGCAGGCTGCGTTAGACGAGAGCCTTCAGAGCTTACTAGCGAAATGTCAGGCTTGCGCTCTGCGCCAATACCGGTTGCAACAACCGTTACGCGAAGCTCGTCTGTCATTTCCATATCGATCACTGTACCCACAACCACTGTGGCATTCTCTGAGGCAAACGCTTTAACGGCGTTACCAACAGTCTCAAACTCGTCGATGGCGAAATCTGGACCCGCAGTGATATTNACAAGAATACCGCGCGCGCCTGACAAATCGATATCTTCAAGAAGCGGACTGGCAATCGCGGCTTCAGCAGCTTCTTCAGCACGGTCTGGACCGCTTGCAGCGCCACTACCCATCATCGCTTTACCCATCTCAGACATAACGGTACGTACGTCTGCGAAGTCAACGTTGATTAGACCAGGACGGGTAATCAGTTCAGCAATACCTTGAACTGCACCGCGTAATACATCATTTGCAGCGCTAAACGCTTGAAGAAGCGGCGTGCCTGGACCCATTACTTTTAACAACTTTTCATTAGGAATGGTAATTAGCGAGTCAACGTTGTTAGACAACTCAACAATGCCCTGTTCCGCAAACGAGGTGCGTTTTTTACCTTCAAATGGGAATGGCTTAGTAACTACCGCTACCGTAAGGATGCCCATTTCGCGAGCAATCTTTGCCACTTCTGGCGCTGCGCCCGTTCCTGTACCACCGCCCATACCGGCAGTGATGAAAACCATATCTGCACCGTCTAGCGCCTGACGAATGGTTTCTCTGTCTTCTTGTGCTGCTTCTCGACCAATGTTCGGATCAGCACCCGCACCTAACCCTTTTGTTACACTTGAGCCAATTTGAAGTGTAACGTCTGCACTTGAGCTGCGAAGCACCTGTGCATCGGTGTTAACTGCAATAAATTCTACGCCTTCAATGCTTTGAGACACCATGTGCTCAACGGCATTGCCGCCGCCGCCACCGACACCGATGACTTTGATTACGGCTTCTTCGCCGTGACTATCCATTAATTCGAACATACTTACTCTCCGGTTGTACGTCTTTTAAACACTACGCCAGGTCATTCCCTTAGGCTAATTGCTTCCTGCTAGCCTTGATGCCGTAGCTATAGCGCCCCCAAAATAAAATTAAAATTCACCTTTAAACCAGCTTTGCACTCGATGAAATAAGCTTTCACCGGTCTTCTGCGTACTGGACTTCTTATTGTCAGATTGTACTTTGCCATATTGCAGCAGTCCTACGACTGTCGCAAATCCAGCGTCATCAACATATTCGGACAAGCCTTTTACGTTGATGGGTTTGCCCACGCGCACGGGCATCTGGAAAAGTTCTTCGGCAAATTCCACGGCACCTTCCATCTTTAGCGGTACCGCCTGTAAGCACAAGGCCTGCAGCGATTTGCTCTTCCAGACCGCTGGCACGAATTTCATCATGTACCAGCTCAAAAAGCTCTTGATAGCGAGGTTCAATCACCTCAGCTAACGTATGACGAGACATCACTCTAGCTGGGCGTCCGCCCACGCTAGGCACTTCAATGCTGTCTTCCATACTCACCATATCCTTCAATGCACAGGCGTAATTCACCTTAATTTCTTCTGCATTGCTAATAGGNGTTCTAAATATTTTAGCNATGTCGCTGGTAATTTGATTACCCGCAACCGGTATTACCGCCGTGTGNCGAATAGCGCCATCGGTGTAGATAACCATATCCATAGTACCACCGCCGATATCAACAACACACACGCCAAGCTCGCGCTCGTCGTCAGTCAGTACCGCATAACTTGATGCCAACGCTGAAAAGATCAGCTGATCGGCATTAAGTTCACAACGCTCAACACATTTCACCATATTTTTCGCCATATCGTCGGCACAGGTAATAATGTGAGCATCCGCTTCCATTCTTACTCCCGACATGCCAATAGGGTTCTTAATCCCTTCCTGCACATCAATAGTAAATTCTTGTGGTAACACGTGTAGTAGACGACGTTCCGCTGCAATTGGCACACTGCGCGCTGCATGAATAACGTTATCTACGTCTTCTTGTGTTACTTCCTGATTGTTAATCGGTACCATGCCATTTTCATTTTGGCACTTAACGTGTCGTCCCGAGATAGACATAAAAACTGAAGACACACGGCAATCTGCCATTANCTCCATCTCGTTTACTGCACGCTGNACCGATTTCACCACCAGGTTCAAATCGTTAACGCCGCCCTTATCCATGCCTTTCGATGCATGGGTGCCCACGCCAACAATACTGATTTGATCATCTTCTAGTAATTCACCCACCACAGCTTTTACTTGGCTGGTGCCGATATCTAGTCCTACAATCAAATTGCGTTCAGCAGGTTTTGACATGGTTTCCTTAACTCTCTTCATCTGTGGCGCTGTCGTCTTTCCATCCGACTGCTACGCCCGTGTCATAGCGAAGGTCGACGTATTTCACCGCCTTCTCTTGTTGCGCCAGAAGTGGATAAACATCAATAAAGCGTTGTAGCCTATCGATAAACTCCTGACGTCCTAAATTCAATTTAATGCCGTTTTTCAACTGCACTTGCCATGCAAATCGCTCGCTTAAGGACAGCTCGTCTAACGTCATATCCGTCGTCGCTATCAACGCGTGCATGGCGTTATAGCCTTCAAGGGCGGTTTTTTCGCTGCCACCCGGGCCGTAAAGGCGCGGTAAGTCTAACTTCACGCCTTCGTCGTTAAACGTATCGCCATAAGGGTTTAACAACAAGTCTTCATTCCATTGCGCAACCGGCTGCTGCTCAACCAAATAAATTTTTAACGTATTTGGCCACTTCTTTCTTACTGACGCGCGATAAACCCAAGGCTGCGCTTCAACAAGCTCAAATACTTCGTTGACGTCAAGCGCGAAAAAGCTTCCAGGCTGTGCCTTGCGTATTAACCGCTCTAGCTTGGTAATATCGATGTGCTGATAATCACCAGAAAAATCGATAACCTGTACCGGCATTTGCTGTTCATCCTGCAAATACTGGTTTGCTTTGAGCCCACCAAACACTAATCCTGCAATAACAAACAGTAAGAAAGCGACGCCGCCCCACACTGCCGTTTTACTTTTGCCGTTCTTTGCAGAAGCGGGCTTACCTTGATTAGTATTGGTATCTGCCACGTTTACGCCTTGTTTGCAAC